>JGI20160J14292_10000069_pt1 | contig 91022 bp, 78 predicted proteins | sample COG_10_FD_14292 | JGI IMG/M metagenome (IMG submission 14292) | reverse complement strand
ACACTAACCGCAGCACATGGCCATGGCACAGGCCTTCTCGGCTTCGAATTCACGAATGTGAGGTAAACAGCTGCTCCAGGATCAACTAAGCACCAAGCACTGCGTGCCTATCGCACCAGAATCTGGTCGGAATCATTTCCAACCAAAATCGAGCAACATTGATACTCTCATCTCGCCGTCAAAAGAGCGTTAATATTTCCTATCCTTAATCGTAACGAAGCTGGACGAGAACATTAACTATGAAAGAATCACCCCTTGAGAAAACAACCGGATTCAAGATTGGATTCTTGACTATGGCGATCGCCGGTTTTTTTGCCTTAGTCAGGTTGGCGGATGAAAATATACCGGGGAACGTGGTTGAGGCAGTCTTGTGGCTGTCGTTAGTCCTTTTTCTATTGCTCTGTTTTTTACACTTAAAAATAAGATTTAATCTTTTTTTCGGATTCATGGTCCTTGGAATTCCGGTAGGCATCTCTTTTTCAATCGTTGATATAGTAAATCTTTTAACAACCGCGACCAGCCCTGATGCAATTTCTTTAGGGATCGCCACTTCGTTATTCTTCGCTTTTTTTGGCGGGTTCGTCTCAGCCATCGGATATTTTGGCTACTCATGGGGTGAACCCGTAAAGCAAAGGAAGTTAAGAATAATTGATTGCTTAATTGCTCTAGCAATCATAGTAATCGTGCCGGTTATAAGATGGAGTAACTTTGCTGATTTTCTAGATGCGACGTCATTAGGAATTTTTTGCTCGGTCTTAGCTATGGGTATTGGGTTAACAAAATTTAAAGAAATGCCAGTGCTGTCCGCATTGCCTAATATTTTTGTTTGTGTTTCTCTTTTAGGCGCAGCTCTTTCAACTATCGGTTTCGTATCAGCAAGTTTTGCAATGGATCGTCAATTGGCAGGTCCCAATATGGCTATAGGGCTCTTAACAATGTTCTATGGTGTGAATGCCTACGTGCTGTCTTTCTTGTTAACACTGACGACCGACGATCCCTCAAAAAATCTTAATTTGGCCACAAAAAATTGGCATTTAGTTGAAGGCTTCATGTTTCTTTTCTTCATGACGTTAGGCCCACCAACATTGTTTGAGATTATTGACGGTGCTGAACGGGACACGGCTGACGAAGTTGAGGCTTACATTGAAGAGCGTATTCCTGTTCAGTAAGTTTGTCCGGAGGCGCCTGAGCTAGGGGCGCTCGGCTTTAATTTCGCAAACGTCAAATTATCTCCTATTCCAATGCAGGACAATGGCTAACCTGCGCGTATGACAAGTCGGGTATCACGGCTTCCCCACTCTTTTGAATGCATAACAGCCGTGCTCCATACTCTTGGCTCAGCAGCAATAACGTGGTTGTAGTTCCTATCCGTGAAGTCTGAGGTAAACAGCTGCTCCACGATCAACTAAGCAACAAGCACTGCGTGCCTATCGCACCAGAATCTGGTCGGAATCATGTCCAACCAAAATCGAGCAACATTGATACTCTCATCTCGCCGTCAAAAGAGCGTTAATATTTCCTATCCTTTGCTGGGAGTGAAATTTGACCAGATCATTGGTGATGATCGCCTGATAGGACTGTTTTAATCGGCTCTCGTGGCTCCAAACTCGACGAACACTCACTGCGCTGAGGACAACAGGCGCCAGCTCTTTGGGTTACCGAATGCTACTCAGTGCCTTTGTTCGCAAGTTCAAAGGCCTCTAAGGCGGGTTCTGACTCAGGTTGCGCGACAAAGATCGCGATCAGGCTGATCATAGCGCCGTATCTGAATGCACTTTCCAGAGCGATGGGCCGAAGCAGTTCTGAACGCCACAGCTCAAAAAAAGACTCAGCAATAACAATAAACCCGCTGAATAACATGAAGACGGCGATACCGCACCCCACAAGTGCAGGCTGTTTTGCAACGCTAAAGTACTCTGTGCGAGCCGTTCTTGCGGACCACATACGATGTGCGCCAAACCAACAGAATGCGGCGGATAGGATTTTTGCCCACAAGATAAATAAGGCACCCAACCATGTCACGATCATGCTGGAAGTTGCTTTCCAGCCTTCTTGGCCCCCTTCTATGGTCGACATACTGGTGGCTAAATTGACGCTGGCAAGTGTGCCCGACCAATCGAGTAAGTTGAATAGGGCTCCAACCGAGCCCCACAAGGCAACAGCGAATATGAGTGCGATTTTAGTTTGTCTTAACATTTTGCTGGGCCTTTTCTGTACAGAAGTGCTGATAGGGTACCCTAACCATCCCTCAAACTGATATTGCCGTTATGTTTAACCTGGGTAGGCAGCGAGGGTTGAAAATCAAGGCATCTGTGGGCGGCTGGTGTCACTTCAGATCCGGTCCCCAGCCCGTCAACAGAGCGTTACTATTTCCTCTCCTTTGGGGCCAGCTAGCGAGTAGGGAAAGTGCGCCTAGGCTTGAAGCGTTTTGCTCACCCAGACCCGGCAATCAGCGACCTCAGGAGAGCCCCCAGTTAAGACCACGGCGCAGCAATTCGTAGTAGACCGGTAAGTCCCAACTGCCTCTCACGGCGTCGCACTGCTCCATGATTGGCTGCATGTCATACGGTCCGCAACAGTGACCTAACATGAGATACAAAATTTCACCGGCGCCCACCGCTTTGATATACATCTGCGGTTGCAGGCGCTGCGCATCGTCCCACTCCGGCGGTAAGTCAGTCATGACGTCGCTGCTGTAGCGCGATCCAAGCAAGACTTCAATGTCGCTCAATACTTCGCAACAGTAAGGTTCATCGGTGGCGATAAAATCTTCAAGGCCGGCAACCAAAGGGTGGTCCGGGCGCGTGACCATCACCCTAAACGGTTGAATAGGCGGATGGGTAATAAAGCGGGTACCCAACATCGCCATATAATCCGGTGCCAGATCAGGCGCATAGGGAACGCCGGGGATCGTCACACCAAAAGCCTCTATTGGCCCGTCTGTCGTGTCAAAATCCAGCAGTGAGTTAGTGCCATGCAATGCGAACCACTTTCCCCCACGCTCTAAAAAAGTGCGCAGGAGCGCTTGTTGCACAAGCGTTGGACGCACATCACACGTGTAGCTGATCAGAAAATCCGAAGCCAGAATTTCATCAAGATCCGAGAAGTCTTTGCCCACACGCACATGGGCTCTGGGCAACTCAGCCAATAGTTTCAACAATTCCAGCCGGGCAAACCCCGTGTCGTGAAAGCGCCCCCCGGCGACAAGGTAAACACTACATTTTTGACTCATCTGACCGAGCTCCTCGTCTTACGGGTTCATTCTAACCCAGTCGGGCCAATGCACACCGGGCGCAGCAATCACCCTACCGAGGCAAGACAGTCTAGTCGATTGCTGTTTATCACGCTAAACAGCGGGCTGATCCCAGCGTTGCCCCCAACGATTCACGTGGGTTTTTTTCTCGGCTGGTATGCGCCGCACGGGACCGAAATTACCGATCGGCCAACCAATGGGTATGGTCACCACCACCCCGTAGTCTTCAGGGATCTCAAAATACGCATGCAGTTCGTCTTCAAACACCTGATGCATGGTCGTCAACGCCGCACCTAAACCCACTGCGCGACANGCCAACAGCATATTCTGTACACAGGGATAGACCGCGCCGAAGTTAGGCGGCGCCAAGCCAACACGGGCCTCGGGCGGCACTTTGAACGGCCAATCTCGCAGGCCACAAACTAAAACGAGATACGGCGTCTCATGCAAGTGGTCTATTTGGTAGAGCACCGCGCGCATCTGTCTAGACAGCTTACTGTCGCCCCCCGCAATTTCTTCTCGAGAGAGGCTAAACCGAGATTCCATCGCCGCCTTGTACTGTTCGGCAAACCAGGCTTTTGCATGAACATCTGAGACCACCACAAATTCCCACGGCTGGGTGTTCTGCCCTGATGAGGCCTGAACACCGGCATTCAAAACCTGCATCAGTAACCCTTCGGGAACGGGATCCGGCTTTAGGCGCCGCATGGATCGCACGTTACCAACGAGGTCAAAGAATTCCGGATGCAGCATCACCTCTCGCCTACTCGATTGTGTCTTACCATTTTGAGAGCCTAAACCTAATAGGGAGCAGTGACAATTACGAGCCTGCACACTGACGTATTCGGGGTAAAACCGACGCCAGGCCACCAAATCGAGTTAGCGCAGAGATCGGTTAACACAGAATGAGTTGGGGGAGTATTCGTAAGTAGTGCTAAAGTACAAACTGTATCAGATCACTCAACCATCCCTCGACAGTCAAATTGGTCATCGATTTAATAGGAAACGACTAACGTGAAAACACTATTATTCTCAGTTCTATTGCTAATGTCCCCAATTGTATCTGCAGATATGGATGACCTATGTTTCGTCTACATTAAGGAATTTGGCACGAACGATATCCTAAACGCGATCGACGAACAGGGTTGTGTAAGAAATAACGTCTTACAAGTTGTCTATGGAATGGAAAATGCGTCAGAGACAATAATGATGTTCCATTCTGGGAGGTGGTGTAGATTCGATAGAAATATGGATATTGAAGCTGGTGTACTGAGTTGTGTTCTTTATGCAACCAAACCTAGAAGAAGATTAGACGAGCAAGGAAAATAAGTCGCGCTTCCCGTCTGTCTCACCCACAGACGCTAGATGAATCTTGAAGATTTGCCTATAACTTTGCGAGAACACTCACTAGTCACCACTCAAGCTGTTTATTCATAGCAGATTTTGAATACGATAAGCCCGTGCGGCCGTCCCGGCAAATAGATCCGCTTTTTCTGATAACGATGCGCCCGACGAAATGCGTTTAAACGCATTCCAACAGACTTGATAACTACACCAACGCTTTTGCACCGGAAAGTTAGACTCATACATTGACCGCGCTGGACCAAAGGCTTCAATACAAGTCTCCACCCATGGGCGCCAAGCGGCAGCGACCTCCTCGGAGCCCGGAGGCAACGTCCTATCGCCTTGGTAGCTTGGCATGCGAATGGGTAACGCACCGAGTTTTATCAGTACATTCTCACGCTGACTCACCCGTGCTATCGCCGCCTTCCATTGCGCGAACACCGCGTCAGTTTTACCTTTATACGGCCCTCCCAGAATTGGCGTACCCACGTGATTGAGGATGAGCGTTAAATCCGGGTGTGCATCAGCAAGCTGAGCTACCTCGTCTAATTGAGGATGATAAAGCCAGCAGTCTAAGGACAGATTGCGGCGCGAAAGCGCAGAAACCGCATCGTCAACGCGTCGATCTATGAGTAGATGCGCTTGAGCAGCTACATTGGCAATTTTTTCATCCGGATGCCACCCGCTAGAAAGCCGGACCCCGCGAAAGCGCCCACCTGAGGCCTCAATATGTTGATCGAGCAACGTTTCAACGGCGCCACCTAGGGTCAGATCAACATTACCAAACATCACATCACACGCCCTGGTGGGTCCGAACTCTCCACTGGCACTCATGGCTGCCTGGCCTCGAACAAACTCGGTCTCGCCCAGAGAGCGCTGCGACCTGACTCCTTCCGCGCGATACATGGAATGACATTCGGCATATACCGTAGCAACAATGTTGTGACCACTGGCCAAGTCGGCGGCCAACTGCGGCATCAAATAAGTGTAATCGTTGCGGAGCCACAAATGATGATGTGGATCAACAATAGGCAACTCGGGCTCCAATATGTCTTCTTCCAGCTTGGCTAACCACTGGTTATCAGGCCCCCTCTGTCCAGTATTTGCCGCCATGCGCAATCCTCCTTATGTTTTCCGCTCTTATTGAGCAGTCCAGCCACCATCAATCGGCATTGCAGAGCCGGTGACATAACTCGCCTGGGCAGACAATAGCCATGCCACCACATCAGCTACCTCACTGGCGCCCGCAATCCTGCGCATCGGTAATTGGCCAACAACCTTATCAAGGACTTGTTGGTTTGCACCCGCCCCTTTCGCCAGCATCGGGGTATCGATAAAGCCAGGACACACCGCGTTAACTCGAATATTTTTCGACCCGTATTCAACGGCAGCTGATTTAGTTAATCCTATGACACCGTGCTTAGCCGCGTTATATGCGGTTGCATGCGGCAATGCCACCAACCCACAAATAGAGGCAGTATTGACAATGCTACCACCAGATTCTTGCTGCACCATCTGTGCGATCTCGGCCTGCACACAAGTGAAGACACCTGTTAAGTTTACCGCTAGCACGCTTGCCCATTGCTGCGGGTCAATGTCTAACAATTTGACGGTCGGGCCGGTGATGCCCGCGTTATTAAACGCGCCGTTCAAACGCCCGTGTTTCGCCACGATGGTTTGAATCGCCGCAGCTGCCGCACCTGGCTCTGCAACATCCAGCTCGCACACTTCAGCACTCCCACCAGCTTGCTCCACCTCCATCACCACTGCATGGCTAAGTTCGACTTGCCGATCCGCGACAACCACGTGAACGCCGTCGAGCGCCAATCGATGAACTGTTGCGGCCCCTATGCCGCTTGCGCCACCGGTAACTAACACTATTTTTTTATCAGCACTCATATTCTCTCCTCATTTTACTCATGACAGCGTCGCCTCAGTTGGCATGACCGGTAAGCAGCAGTTTCAATGGCTTTGATACATTACGTTAAGTGAATACCCAAGGTAACGATTTGCGGCGATTTCATTTAGGGTACTTGCGTATCTTGGCACACCACCATTGCAGAGGTTGTATCGAGTTTGGCCGGACTCATGCCCCTTAAGGTTCGAGTTATATCAGGTGAAAAAACTCTTCGCATTACGCAACAGCGCACCTTTATAAAGGCCTTGACGTGTTTGACCCATTTCGCTTCCTCCGCAGCATCTACATCGAACCTAAAATGTCCATGTGACCACAAATATTCGAGAAACAGGGTAACCCAATTCACACCCATCTGAGCGCTAGGAGGAAATTTGCGGCTGGCGTTTGCGGCCCCATCAATGAGTGAATTAGGAAACCCACTGATCATCAAACGCTGGTGAATCACAGGGTCATCTACACGCTGACGAATTCGCTCAGCCATTTATTTCGACATCTCTGCGTTAGCGGGTCTTGGCGTTGCCTTGCTACCAGCTTGGTCGGTGAAGGACGGAGATTTATAGCGGACGGAGCTTTTGCACTGAGAGGCTTGGTTTTCTCGCTTTGATCTCAAAGCCGGCGCCCGACAGCATGCCGGTCTTGGTGTGATTTCAGGAATGCTGCGCGCACCAGCGGCTGTTTCGTGTTGGAATATTGAGTTATTGCGAGTAATAAATGCAGAAAACCCGCATTGACTGCGGGTTTTTCAAAAAAACTTTATCCGCTATGCACGACGGCGACGGGCGATAGCCAAACCTAAAAGACCTACGCCAAGGAGACCCAGGGTTCCTGGTTCTGGCACTAGCACCAAATTAAAGTTTGCGATCGCATCAAAAGCGCCACCTGCATTCTGTATGGTAGTCCCGTTGCGCAGGCCAATCGAGAACGTGGCGAAGTCTGTCAGAGAAGAAATGTCCAATAAGACAGACGCACTCGCGCCTGCGGCGATTTCAATCTCGGCATATGCAGAGGTGTCACTTGCGTCAAAAGCTTGGGCACTGAACAGCCATGTGTTGGCGTCGCTGTTGAAAAACTCTACTCGAAAAAAGTCGCCGGGGTCAAACGAAGGGTTGGTAGTAAGTAACGGACTCGCAACACTCCAGACGGCACTACAAAGAGCAGCGTCCGTACCATCAGTGCCAACGCATCCGAGCGCAGCCGCTCCAGTATCGGTGAAGGTCACACTCAATTGTGTTGCTTTGGGGCCGTTGGCAAGCCCTGAAAATGTAGGACCGCTTTCGGCAACCCAAGTGCTAGTGCTGTCTGATCCAGATCCAGCCGGGTCTTCTTCTTGCCCAGCATTTACAAATTGGTCATTCTCAGCATCGGTGAAATTATAGACGGTCGCCTGCGTGACAGCCGCAACACTCCAAAGCCCGATCACTCCCAGCAACGTTACCGTTCGTCGAACCATATTCAGCGTAGTTTCCATTTTTTACTTCCTTTGATGTACTACTAGATTATGCTTTCAAGTCTGCAATTTGCGTGCCTAAAAAAAATTCATTTAAAATCATTTAGTTAGGACTTTTCCAATCGGACCAGGAGAAAAGGTGTAAATAAAAAAGACACAATCACCGGGAGATCGCGACTTAGATGTCAGAAAAATTTACACTTTACTTCGCTGTGTTGTGTTGTGTTGTGTTGTGTTGTGTTGTGTTGTGTTGTGTTAAACATGCTAACCGCATGTCTGAGAAACTGGGTTTATCGGAAATCTATGTTTAAGCCCCCATTTCTGATTTATCATCAGCGCTGATCGATAAAAAATGAGTTTTAAATGAAAATATTGCGCTGGATTTTGATTGGGTTTTTCGCTCTCACTGCACAAATCGGCGCAGCCAATGAGCATTCGCACATACTAGAGACCTTCGGCAAAGCAGGTGCCAGTGCATTCGTTGATGACGCTTACGGTTATGCCGTTTTCCCCACAATAGGAAAGGGAGGCTTCGGCATTGGTGGCGCTTTCGGAGAAGGGCAAGTCTTTGAACAGGGTAAACTGATTGGCAAGACCAAAGTAAAACAAATCACCATTGGCTTTCAAATAGGCGGTCAAGCCTATAGCCAAGTCATTTTCTTTCAGGACAAGCGAGCGCTGGATGAATTTACCTCTGGGTCTTTCGAATTTGGAGCGCAGGCCACTGCGGTAGCACTAACCTCAGGGGTGTCTGCAGAGGTAAATACAGGCGGCGGTTCAGGGGCTTCAGTTTCAGGTGGCCAGAATGATGCGGGCATCGCCAGCAGCGGCTATCACAAAGGAATGGCGGTCTTTACCATTGCCAAAGGCGGGCTCATGTACGAAGCCTCAATCGGCGGGCAACAGTTCACATTCAAACCACTGTAGGGCCGGCGCTTATATCCAGAGCGCGACAATGAACTTTAAGATATGCAAGCACACACAACACTTACCGAATCTGTCGAGGAAAAAGAATCGCCGGGCGGGCACACAGGCCCGCGATTAGGAAAGATCCGAATCTGGCCTATGCGACCAGACTAAATCTCGACCTCGCCAATAGGCCACGGCCAAAAATAGTAACATTGCAAAGGCGATCGTCAGCCACACCGCTAACCCGCCGGCTGTTTGATACAGATAGCCGCCGCCCAAGCTGGCTGTTGCCGCCACCACCAAGCCAGTCGCGCCGAACAGCCCCTGCCCCGCTGCCAGTGCTTCCTCGCCGCTTGCTCTGCCAACCGCAAGTTGAGACGCCGGCATACTCACCGCGTCAAAAACCGCATGAATAATCAGCGGCAGGCAAATCCACCATATCGATTTAATAAAGGCATAACTGATAATCATCACAGTGGCGACGCCGAGCGTTTTCATTAACAGCAACAACAGGTTTTGTCGCGCCGCATATCTACCCGCGTAGGGCGCAACAAAAATCATTGGCAGTGTAAAAAGGCTCATGGTCACGCCTATGTATAGTTGGCTTGCCCCTAAGTCCGAGATAAATAGCGCCCATATGGCGTCAAAGGCGCCAACTGCCAAATAAAAAGCAACCCCCAAAGCCAGACAACTTTGCATTTCGGGTCGCTTTAACAAGACCCGCATAGGGTTACGCAAGGGGGAATCGCTACCCGGAATATGCACCGTAAGTACAAATGGAAAAATCATCATTAAGACGCCGGTCAGGCAGTAAAAAGGCAGCGCAAGACCGCCGATTTCAAACAAAACTGAGGCAATAATCGGGCCCATTAAGAATCCAACCATTTCCCAAGCAGCGAGACGACCGAGCATTTCTCCCGCCTTTGTTGGATTCAGGACAAAAGCCAACCGGCGCATCGCTGGGCGCACCGCACCGGCACCAAAACCCAACAATACCCGCGCAAAGATCCAAGCCGCAAGCGAGTCCGCAANGCACATCCAGCCGGCCCCCAAAATGCTAAGCACCATTCCGAGGCGCATCAGAAGCGACCCGCGGCCAAGATCAGCCAACCGAGAAAGCGAAATTTGAGCAAAAAAACCGGCTATAAAAGCAGCTGCTGTAATAATTCCAATTTCGAATTCAGTAAAACCGTAGCTCGAACGCAGCTGCGCGAGTAATGTGAAAATAGCAGCGTAACCGCCCATCAATATGGTGCTTAAAATATAAAGTGGTCGCAAAGCAAAAATGTCCAGGGCAAAAAATAGATCAAGGTTTACGCCAGCAAAACAGCGGCGGTGGTTACTGCTCAAACGCTGCTTCGAAGATAATCTTTTGCAAGCTCGGCGCATTATTTGCAAACAATTGCATGTTGCCATCCTTGGGTGGGGGTTGTCAGCAAGCACTGCAGCGAGCGCTGACATCTTAAGCACACCGCAATTGCCGGATAAATCTCAAGCGCGCGGATGGGGGACTGCGCAGCTCATAGGGCAATGGGCGCCTTGCCAGCGTTATCGCCAAATGGGGAAACGCTATGAATGGCTGCGTCAACCCGCTGGCAAGCTAAAAGCATCCGCTTAAGGCTAAAAAATTTCTTCTACCCCCTAATCAGATACAATGCGCCTGCCCCTAAGAAACACAACCCGTCAATGAGCGAACGTAAGCAGCAAATATTAAAAACAGCGATCGAGATAATTATCGACGAAGGTTACGGCTGCCTGACCATGCGTGCTTTAGCACGGGCCAGCAACATAAAACTCGGCGCTCTGCAATATCATTTTAGAACCACTGATGAAATGCTTAAAGCCCTGGTTGAATATGTCGCGGAGTCCTACCACCAGGCCTTTGATCTTTTTCGCGCTACTTTTGAAGGTGGCGAACCAGGAGTTCGGGACATCGTCATGTTCTTGCTGAGAGACGAACCTGGCAATCCCCTCTATGGTGACAAGCTCTGGCCACAACTGTGGGCCATGCAACAAGTCGAGCCACTTGTATCTGAGCTGGTCGAGGACATCTATGAGAAATATCTCACCGTACTGCAAGTCGCAATGACAAATGAAGGCACCCCAACGGCCGAGGCGCTCCCTGTGTTGGCGCTGATTGAAGGCAGTACGATTTTTGTGGGCAGTGGCAGACGTTGGGAAAGCGAGGGGAACCGCTATGGCGATCTGGTACTGCAATACGTTGACAAACTGCCGAGCAATCGCCACTGATCACTACGCGCTTGTATCCAAATGCTAGCGCTACCCCAAATCTAAACAAACAATACTGCGCTCTCATCTAACAAACATGTTGTCCACGCAATAACAAGGCGCATCAACATCGCCAACTTGCATTTGATCCCGCGTCTGCTGCAGTCGGCAAATTCTAAATTGGCCCGCTCTCCCTTAAAGGTCCCTTCCACTTTAGCTGCATTTCAATCGCTTCGATCATCATCGCCGCCACATCTTTTTCGGTGGCCGTTTCAATACCCTCAAGGCCCGGCGAAGAATTCACCTCTAGCAACAATGGCCCGTTTTTGGAGCGAATAATATCAACACCGGCAACCACCAAACCCATGGCTTTCGCCGCTTTGATCGCAAGACGTCGCTCATCGCTGGTTGCCCGGACAACCGAAGCGCTGCCACCTTGGTGCAGGTTGGCTCGAAATTCACCCTGTGCGGCCTCACGCTGAATCACCGCTTTTACCTTTCCATTGATCACAAATAATCGTAAATCTTTACCGCCGGCCTCTTTAATAAACTCTTGCACCAAGAGGTTGGCTTTAACCGATTTAAAGGCATTGATCACACTCTGCGCCGCCTTTTTGGTCTCCGCCAGCACCACACCGCGCCCTTGCGTTCCCTCGAGTAACTTAACAATCAACGGCGCACCACCGACCATCTCAATCAATTCGTTTGTATCAATCGGCGAGTTGGCAAAACCGGTGACCGGAATATCAAGCCCACTTTTAATCAGCAATTGCAGTGAAAACAATTTGTCTCGCGACTGACTAATTGCCAGCGAATGATTCAGCGCATACACGCCCATGCTTTCGAACTGTCGTGTTAACGCGCAACCATAAAAAGTTGCACTGGGTCGAATCCGCGGAATCACTGCATCAAGATCGGTGACCACATGACCTCCGCGATAATGCACTTCCGGATTTTCATCATCCAGCTTCATATAACAATCTTTGACACTTAAAAAGATCATTTCATGCCCGCGTTCCGTACCAGATTCCATAATTCGCTGGTTACTGTAGAGCTCTGGGTTACTGGCCAACAGCGCAATTTTCAACCCCGTTTTTGCTTTGCGCTGAATGCCGTACATTTCTACCAGCTCGCTTTGGCTGTATCGACCAAGACTCATGCTCTCCGAAGGGTCAACCAGTATCCGGTTGGCCATCGCCTCGCGTCCGAGCAGCATTCTGTAACCCATACTGTCACGATTAGTCAGCGTTAATTCAATCTCCCAGACTTGTTCTCCCATTCGCATAGGCACCTTGATCACATACCGCTTTTCGCTGGTACCACTGGTATTTTTTACTGTGCGGCGATCTGCAATTGGCGCCTCACATTGCAACGAAACCGCGCGACTGCGCTGCAATGGATGCACATGAAAAGACACCCAGGGAACACCGCCACGCTGAAACGGCTCAATATTGAAGGCGTGCAACGCCGAGGTGCGAGCACCTGAATCGACCCGCACCTTTATCGCAGGAATACCAATCTGGGNAAGATGACACCACTCATCACTACCAATAATAAGTTTTTCCATGACTCACGCTCAGATTAATTTCGCGCGCATTGTAGAGCGCTTTTAAATAAATGGAACGCGGCAGCGATAAAAAATGTTTGCGCTATTACATGATCACCTTTACCGAAAATCTCGTAAGTCGATGCTTTCATAAACGCAACGAACCATGCAGCCAAGGCCGCGCGAAATCAGGCTCTTGAATGAAATCTACGGCACTTTCAAGGCAGACGGGGCAAGGCTCATCAGAGGGCAAAAACGGGCTTAGGACCGCGAATACCACGACGCAGAGCGGCGTGTTGAGCAACCACAGGTTGCGATTGATGCAGGTTAATCCACATTCGGTAAAGCATACGTTTGCTATCCTCCTCCGGCGCATCGATATATTTTTCTCGGCGATGCATCACCGCCAAATTGTTCACAAAGAGCACATCCCCTGGCTGCTGCCAGAAAGTTAATTGCAGGTCAGGCTGGGTGGCCAGCGTTTCCACACAAGCCAGAGCTTCGCGTTGCGCGTGGGTCATTTTCTGGCCCGAGACCTGCGCCGCAAGCTCCGCCAATTGAATATTGAGCCAAGCACTCATGCGCCCCTCAAGCCATGCAAATACGGGGATTCGCATTTGCTGAACCCTTCCGAGCTTCCTTGTTGACTCAGCATCACCTTGTTCTTTTCGAGCATATAAAGGATAACCCTGTATCAGCGCCTCGAGGTGTTGCGGATGATTCGATAGGATTTCATTGTAGATCGCAAACAAGCTAACGAGACCATTCATTCCCCCTTGCGCCGCTTGACGCACGCAACTCATGCCAATGCAATCGCCGCCATCACAATGAAACCGAAGCTCATCATTGCTTTCATAGCCCCGTGTATCTACCCCTCGTGGCGCGCCGGCAAACCGATCAGCGAGAACGCGGTACCTACGCCAACTTCATGCGTGCGGCACTGGGTACCTACACCTTTTTGTTCATGGGCTTTTCGTTTACCGATGCCTATCTAAACGAGTTGCGCTCTGAAGTTTTGGCTTTCCTCAACAGCCACGATGAAAAGGGTCAAAGACCTAATCCCGTCGGCTACGCCATCCTCGAAGATCAAGCACCCTCAGTCCGTACATTTTTTGAGCAACACGAAGGCATTGAAGTACTGCACTATGAAACGGAAAAGAAATTAGATCCGCACTCAAACCAATTACGCCCGGTTGGCTGGATGGGCTTTACAGATTGGCTCGAGGCAATTGAAAAAGAAACCTGTGTAGCGGCTCGATTACGGGCTCTGCTAGGGGAACAAGCGCAGATAGTTTGGATTGACCCGCAGCACAACGACAACAATCAACGTGGCCTGACCTTTTTGCGAAACCACGTTGGCGTAAACGTCGCAAAACTGGACCATCCTGACCAATTGGACAAGACAAGCCATCAGCACGCAGTTCTTGTGATATCCCACTTTGGCTACAATTCGGACGGCCCCTCGCAGCTGGCCAAAGCGTTAGAGAACATGCAGCTATGGGGCGAACGCCCCCCCGTTGTCGTTTTTGGCGGCGTCGATTTTGCCAACCAAAATAGACGCCTTGCCAACCGTCTGGGGGCCATCGATCTGGCCACTAACTGGACAGATCTTATGCGAGTGATTGAACAAATGTTTGGACGCGATGAGCTCAATAGCGGACCTGACGCGGCTACCCAAACAGGCTTCAGCCGAGCAACCATATCGCCATCCAAACAACAAACATGAAGCGCACTGCGCCCTGACAAAGATACAAACCTATCGTGCGACATAACGATCGCTGCGCTTGTACGCTCGACCAATGGCTACGCTTTACGGATAAGTCATCAAGGAAGCGACATTAAATCCTCGCTCGTGAATGATTTGGCTGCCTCCGAGCGTTGGCAGATCAATTAAGCTGACAATTAATATATTCGCCCGCAGCACGGCAAAGTGCTCGCTGAGCAGCTCAGCACAGGCGACTGCGGTGCCGCCAGTTGCAATTAAATCGTCAACCACCACCACCTTGTCTTTGGCGCTCACTGGCGTATTTTTTTGAATTTCCAGCGACGCGCTCCCGTATTCTAAGTCAAAGCTTTTGCGATAGGTTGGGTTGGGAAGTTTTTCAGGTTTGCGCGCAAGCACCAGCGGAACGGCTAAGTCGCGGGCTATGGGACCGGCGAAAACAAATCCTCTGCTGTCGATGGCCACCACTGCGGTGGGCGCAAATGCCCTGCTCAGAGCAGTCATTTCTTTACAGGCCGTTGCGAAGGCATCTGGTGTCTCAAGCAGGCCAGTGATGTCCCTAAACTGAATCCCACAGACCGGGTAATCATCGACGGTGCGAATCGACGGCTTTAAACCAAACGGGTCACTCAACTCATTGCTCCTTGAGGGGATGTAGAAAGATCATACTGTGCATCGTATCTCCGATGAGATGACAATTTATAGTGTCAAATTGCTTTGCTCTGCGCCATTTCTCATCCAGCTGGAGTGTGTGCTGTCAGCGCATATTTTTGCACATAACGCTCTCACCTAGCGGCACGGCCCGTGCTAAGTCCCGGGGAAATGCGAGCATCGTCTGGCTCACGCAGCGGCATCATCAGTTTTTGCAAAAGTGTCGGCTCTGTTGGCCCAATGCCCGCTTCCAACGTATCTGCCTCAGCAAAGGTGCCGAACACGCGATCCCAAAGTATGGCGGCACAGCCATAGTTTGTATTGCTTTGGGCCATCACACTGGAGTGGTGATGGATATGATATCGATTGGTCGTAAACAACCAACCAATGACCCTGTGATTTAAGTCAATATTTGCATGCGCGATTGACGCCTGAGTCAGAATCAATACCGCCGCACCGGCGACTGCCAACCCGCCCCCAAATAGCAGCTCAACAATCGCTGAGGGTACCAACAAAATAAACATTTCCAGCGGATGATTGGCGCCGGCATTCACGGCGCCTAAATGTTTGAAAGAGTGATGCGCACCGTGCCCTGACAAACGCCACAATAAGCGCCATCGGTGCTCCGCGCGATGAAACCAATACCAGATAAATTCGCTTAGAAAAAAAGCCAGCAATACCTGCATCAGAATTGGCCACTGGGTCGGCCAGATGTTGATATGCAAAGCCGCTCTCGCCGCAACCAATATAGGATCCAACGATACCGTATAAAGTGGCGCGACAACTGCCGCACTGAAGCCAAACACCGCCACATAAACCCCGACCAAACCTAATTTTTCTCGCCACGAATGTCGCCAATGAGGACGCAGAGGTCGCCAATATTCCAAAAGATTTAGCAAGACTTGCACTAAAAGTAAGATCGCTGGGTATGTCAGTACTGTGGTTTGATTAAAAAACCATGCACCAAGTACGGCAATTATCAGCAACGGCTGCAAGCCATATTTAATAATCACTGTTGATTCTCCCAATGACAAGACACATCATGATGGCCTGCAAGCAAGGGAAACAAAAGCATTTACCCTATGTCCCCGCGCCGACTCTTATTTTTGATAACTAGCATGATCCTTTTGGCACTCAATCAAGGCTGCGAACGAAACGGCCAGGATCCCCAATTGGCCGCCGCTGAGGCCTTCATCGATGCTTTCTATTCGTTTGAGCCAACCAAACTTGCCGCTGTCCGCTTGCCAGAACCAGGCGCCACCAGCATGGCCTACTACCAAGCTTGGGCTGCGGCGGCAAACTATCGTATCCATACACGACATCCTTGCAAACGCCATCATAACTTTGTTGTCTGTCGCATTACGGTCACCGATGACTTTGGTCAAACTTTGGGTTACCTCGCCACCGACACTTTCACACTACAAATGAAAGGTTCAATGATTGTCGCGGCAAATGCAGAAGGCGACGATCCACCTATATTTAACGCTCTGTTCGCATGGATTGCCCAACAACGCCCAGAAATCTTAACAGGCCCCTGCCACAGGATGTTCGCCGGCGGCACCACGCCAACGGCATGTGCCAGAGCAGTCGCAGATTCAGCCCAAATCTTCATTAATCAATAACCCGTGATATTGAGCCCGCCAGCGATTACCTGAGCCGATGACTTCGAGGAGATTGCTGTCAAACAACCCCCTTTTGATTGACCGGTGATGGCCCGCATCCCTATACTATTTTTCAAGATAATCCACGAGACCAGACCATGCGCAATCTAAAATTTGTAGGCTGGCTGCCGCTTCTTATTGCGGGATTAGCCGCCCTCACCCATGCAGATGCTCCGATTACTGCAGAGCAACAAGCGGCGTTCACTCCCCAAGTGGTGCTTGACGAATTGATGGCCGGCAACGCCAGGTTTGTATCCGGTCAATCTACAGAACGTGATCTGACCGCCCGAATTGTACAATCCGCAGCAGGACAGTCCCCCAAAGCAGTCATCCTTTCTTGCTTGGATTCCCGTGTTCCGGTGGAAAAGGTATTCGACGTGAGCATCGGCGATATTTTCGTCGGACGCAACGCGGGTAACGTATCCAACGCAGATCAATTGGGCTCCATCGAATTCGCAACAGCAGTGGCTGGCGCAAAGCTGGTAATGGTGTTGGGGCACACTTCCTGCGGCGCAGTGGCCGGCGCCATAGCGGGCGCTGAGCTGGGAAACCTAACTCAGTTATTGTCCAAGATAAGACCTGCTGTGAATGCTGTTGAGGGCTACTTGGCAGAAGAACGAACATCGGACAACAGCGATTTTGTAAATGCGGTGGCAGATAGAAATGTCGCCCAAACAATCACCAGAATTCGCACGGATAGCTCGGTATTGGCAGAACTAGAAAACAATGGCGATATTTTAATCGTTGGCGCAGGCTACGATCTGCAAACTGGTCGAGTGATTCTGTTGCAGTAGAACCCTTGCGTGCGGCCAGATTAGCTTGGGCACCAAACCTCAATTGTCCAACCGAGCTGTCTGGGAGACCGAGAGGCAATAAGATCAACTATACCGTGCCAGGTTTAGTTACACTGCCCACACGAGATTAAAGGACAGTGCCCATGGGTTTACGTGGTGAGGCAGCCATTGTCGGTGTTGCACAATACGAGAACGAGCGCAGATATGCCGGTGAGAAAAACTTTTTTACCGAGCAATTCGCCGAACTGACAAGACTTGCGCTGAACGATGCGGGCTTGCATAAAGACGATATTGATGGTCTGTGCTGCACTGCCATTCGCGAAACTAACATGTTTGCCCCTGCCACGCTCGCTGAGTATTTGGGTATCCACGTGAACTTCGCCGAAATAGTAGACCTCGGCGGCGCAACGCCTGTGGGCATGATCTGGCGAGCAGCCGCAGCGATTGAGCTGGGCATTTGCCAAGCCGTCATTTGCGCCACACCGGCACGGCCTGTTCCATCCAACCCAAACCCGCCAGCCATAGACCATAGTCGCGTATTCGGCTCTACAAGCAACAACTGGGGCTCGCCACAGGCAGAATTTGACGTTCCCTATGGTAACGTCGCGCAAAACGCCGGATATGCGATGATCGCCAATCGCTATGCATCGCTGTACGGCTATGACGAAAGAGCCTTGGCTAAAATTGCTGCTCAGCAGCGCACTAACGCACTAGCCAATCCTCTGGCCGTTTTTCGCAATGCACCCATTACCATCGATGATGTGCTAGCAAGTAAAATGATTGCAGATCCCCTGCATGTACTGGAAATTGTCATGCCCTGCGCTGGCGGTTCAGCGGTACTGCTGGCCAACAAAGCACTCGCAGCAAAAAGTCGCAACAGGCCTGTCTATGTAACGGGCTTCGGTGAACATCTGACCACCAAATCCACCACATACCAGCCTGACATGGTGCAGTCTCCAGTTGGCCCTGCAGCAGATTCCGCTTTTACGATGGCCGGCAAAAAACCAGCCGACATCCAGATGGTACAACCCTACGATTGTTACACCGTCACCGTCATGCTAACTCTGGAGGACGCCGGATTTTGCAGTAAAGGTGATGGGGCAAACTTTATTCAAGACCATAATTTGACCTACCAGGGTGACTTTCCCTGCAACACCGGTGGTGGACAGTTAGGCGCTGGCCAAGCCGGCTTAGCGGGAGGGATGACACAGGTTATCGAAGGTGCGATACAAGTGATGGGGCGGGCCGAAGAGCGCCAGGTGAAGCATCATGACAATGCATTAGTGACCGGAACCGGCGGCATTATGAGCGAACAATCAGCCATCATTCTGGAGGGCGCGTAAATGGAAATGAGCCGACCACTACCCGTCGCGACGCCGACCACTGAACCCTTCTGGGACGGGGTGCGCAATCACAAAATCTTGTTGCAACAGTGCAACGATTGCACCAAGTGGGTCTTTTACCCTAGAACAAATTGTCCCCATTGCCTATCCAACCAGTTAACCTGGCGAGAAGTTCCAGGCGATGCAACCATTTACAGCTTCACCATTGCCCGACGTCCGACCGCACCACATTTTGCAGATGAGATACCGCAATTAATCGCCGTTGTCGAGCTGGCGCAAGGGGTCCGTATGAATACAAATATCGTCAATGCGGAACCCGCCGATTTGCAGGTGGGGTTGGCCCTAAAACCAATTTTCAAAACTATAAAAGACGCCACCCTGCTCTGTTTTGAGCCGGTCAAATAACTTCACCTCAGCCTGATTTTCACCCCTACCAGCAGCGTCAACCGGTTTGCAGGCAGCTGAGGCAGGCCCCTAGCGCGCCAGACTCACTTTAGTCTAGTTCTGAATTCGGCTCTGGCACAGCTGCCGGCTTGCGACCCGCCAGTTTGTCGATCCGCAGAGCAGTTTCATCACCGGTCGCACGCACAATATGCGCTCGTAGCGTCTCGTAGTTAAAAGGCTCAAAAAAACTTTTTCTGACCAACCGAAAGTGGACAAAAAGGCCCCAAAGGTTTAGCACGACGCACAGCAACAAAATCTCTTTTCTAACCAGATCGCTAAAGAATACAAACATAATAATTTGCAGATAAAATTCAGGCTTCAACAGGATGACCATGAAGCCAAGGCGGCCCGGCATTATCATCGACCAAATGACCGGCATAAGGACCGCAAAGCTTATGAAAATAAGCTCCAGTTCAAATCGAGTCACGGCCCCTTCAAGTGCACCGTTGAGCGCTACAAACCCCAAAATGGTGCAAATCCCCGCATGCATTTTCCGACCAATCATGTCCTGCATACGAATCCAGGCGTTGTAACCATTGGCCTCTATGGCCCAGACCGGCGGTTTCGCCTTGAAGTCATCGAAAATTTCGTAGACACCAATACTGAGATAGATCACAGCTTCAACCCAAAGCACGGCCAACAACAAAGGTGTCACGGGATAAAACTCTGTAGCCGTTAACATTGCAGCATCCTTTTTCGAACCTGCAAACAGAGTAAGACATCGGAAACGGCATTACTACGTCTGTTTCACTGAGCCAACACAACCCATACCGGTGCTGTTTAGGTCGGAGACGATTGATCGCATCACTCGATAAAACAGCCGCTAGGCCAGTTCGATAGGCATACCGTTTGCACCGACAAAAGAAGATCGGTCGAATCGCAGAACAATTAATATTCATCATCAACGTCCGGACTGGCGCAGGAAACGGGTTGGGGCTAGCATGAACTTGAAAAGGCGCAATCAATCTCCCTAAAAACCAAAACCGGAGTTATTGATTCAGTTATGTCGATTAATTAACGGGGTGGCCATGAGCACTTATATTGTTGCGCAGATCAATATTCATAATAGAAAACGATATGCAGACTATGAGGCTGGTTTTGGCGCAGTGTTTGCCCAATTCGACGGAAAGATGCTCGCCGTCGATGAATCTCCCGCCGTAGTAGAGGGACACTGGCCATATACTCGCACGGTCATTATAGAGTTCCCGTCAGCCAAGGCGGCCAACGCATGGTATAAATCTGAGGCTTATCAGACTATCGCGGCCCATCGCCTGAACGCATCCGTGGCCAATATTGTCTTCGTTGAGGGAGGGCCATGATCCATATAACCAGCGCAAGGACAAGCGAATAGACTGCCTTTAGAGCGCCTTCTCCCGTTTCGGGGGTGCCATCACCCCCGACAACTCGGTTGGACTCGACTTTAAATTGGACCGAGAATTTTGCTTATTTTCTTACGAAACTTTTCACCAAAGGGTGGCCGAGCACCAATGATAGGCAGCACGTCGATCATGGTTTGACTATAAATCGCTCGAGCATGACTCATGCCTCGAAACCCTTCCGGGCCATGGTAAGCCCCCATGCCAGACGCACCAATACCGCCAAATGGCAGGTCCTCTTGCACGTAGTGAAGCGTGATGTCGTTAATACACACCCCACCACTTTGCACATGATTGAGCAAATACTCCTGCTCACTTCTATCTTTTCCAAAGTAATACAGCGCCAAAGGATTTCGGCGTGGTTCAATTTTGTCCGGAACTTGTGTGAAATCGCCATAAGTCATGATCGGCAACACCGGGCCAAAAATTTCCTCATGCATGACCTGCATATTTTCATTCACGTTCTGAAGAATATGCAAAGGCATACGCCGGTTGTCTGCTGATGCACGGCTCTTGTCAGCGCCAACGATCGTGAGCGTAGCACCCTTGGCCACAGCGTCATCAATGTAGTTCTGCAACCTCATGAAATGTCGCTCGTCAAAAACACCGGCATAATCCTCGTTTTCGGTGATGTTTGGGTACATCGACTCGGCTTCATGAATGATTCGCGCCACCAGCTGCTCTTCGAGCTCCTCAGGCACGAGGGCGTAATCCGGTGACAGGCATAATTGCCCACCATTTAATAGCTTTCCGAACGTCAAACGAGTACCCGCAAGATCGAGCTTTGCGCTGCGACCAATGACAACAGGCGATTTACCCCCAAGTTCTAAGGTGACGGGAACCAGATTTTTTGATGCTGACCGCATCACTTGCGCACCCACACCCGTAGACCCGGTAAAGAGCAGATGATCGAAAGGCAACTCCGCAAATTTTTGACTGATCTCTACACCACCAGTGACCACAGCAACCTCATCCTCAGGGAAATATTGAGGCACAATCTCTGCAAACAATTCGGCTGTTTCAGGCACGTACTCTGAGGGCTTCAGTAACGCCCGGTTGCCCGCAGCCAATGCACTTGTCAAAGGCGCAACTGTCAGTCCAAACGGCAGGTTCCAAGGCGAAATAATGCCAACAACCCCCTTTGGAAAATATCTGACTTGGCCCTTTCCGCCCAAAAAATTCATCGGTTTATTGGTTTTTCGCCGTTCAGGTTTCATCCACTGCTTTAAATGTTTCACCGAATAGTCAATTGCCTCAACCTTCGACGCATACTCAGAGAACAAACTAAATTCGTAAGACCGAGCACCGTTAAATTCGCGTTTGGTGGTTGTGGCAAATGCGGTCTTATTTTCAACTATCAACGCTTTGAGTCTCTTAAGGCGATCAACCCGCGTCGCANAGGTGACCTCACCCTCAGCACGAAAGCTTTTTTTCTGCAGTTCGATCAATCCATCGAGGTCTTGAGAAACCAATTCTGTTACGTTCTTTTTCTCTGCTATGCTCATTTGTATCCTTGGTTGGTCTAAGTTGTTTAAGTGGTCGATGTGCTTGCGTGTTTTGGCCGCTCAGCATCCGTTATCCCTTCTGCGCGTATGCCTTCTATAATCCGAACGGCATTTTTGACAAATAGCGTTTCAGAGGAAAAACTGGCAATAAGCGCTTGGACATCATCCGGGAGCTCTTCCTGATTTAGAGAGGGGCCTTGGTCAGATCGCGTCGCGCCAATCAGCAGAACACCCATGGTTTTCACCACCTCTGTGGCTTGTGCTTGACTTAAATTAAGTGCGCTTGCGGTCGATCGAGCCACAATCCCCACCTGCAATATAAATACACGCTTGGAGTTGATTAACCTGGGAATCGACACGTTATGCTCGATGACGTGTTCGAGCCTGATGAGTAACGGCAAGAAGGTGCCATCGGCAACAGCCGTCTTATATAGGCTTTGCGCGTATGCCTTGCTCGTCATGGCATCAGCTAAACGGGCGATGAAAACCTGACCCCATCTGATCAAACTTTGCTCATAAAGGGTCAGAAAAAGCTCTTCTCGGGTTTTAAAATACAAATACAGAGTACCCTTAACTAAACCTGTTTTTTTGGCGAGCTGAGTCATAGAAAAAGCCTCATAGCCAACCTCTAGAAAATACGCTTGAGCTGCATCAAGAACGACTCGTCGCCGCTGCGCTTTTTGTTGCGCGCTACGAGCCCTTTGATTAATGGCAACCGCTGAGTTCATAAACGTCTCCTAACGAACTTTTTTCTGCTATGCCGTGGCCCATGAGCAAAGCCTCACCAAAATTAAATGACGGGGCGTCATTTATATAACTGACCAACGGTCATTACAAGTGCTAAAGCAACCGTGACGACTACTGCGCCGCGATTGGCGCTGCCCAACAATACAACGAGATTAAACAGACAATGAATTTGCCCGTATCTTTACCATTACCGAACCGGCGCGATCGCCGTTAAGACCTAGGGAGCAGCAGTAACACCTGCCGCCGCATGCGCTTCGCGACGGATATAATGCCGCATGGCTGCCAGCTGAGCATCGGTCATCTCGGGATAACCGGGCATACCACGATCCAATCGGGCGCCATCACGTACCACAAGACTCAACATTGGTGCCATTTCGGACAACAGAAAGGCCGAGCCTCTCAGATCCGGCGCCATTCCCCCCGCCACGGCATCCACACCATGGCACGCATAACATCCATGCTGCAGAAAAAGACCCGCTCCCTCGTCCGCCAGCGTTTGATTTACGGCAAAGTCAGGCTCCAGCAACGGTTCAGAAAAATACGGCTCCGGCTGCGCTGGCAACACAATTTCACCTTTTAGGCTGAAGGTCACAAGACGCCGTGTATGCACGCCATAAGCCCAGCCCAGCCCTTCACCGCCGGGCGTAATCCGACCAGCATACCCGCCGCCGAAGCCAACAAGCACGGAAACATACTGTTGTCCATCCAACGCGTAAGTGATCGGCGGCGCTGAAATACCCAGTCCCAAATCATAGGACCACAGCAACTCTCCGGTGCTGGCATCATATGCTTTCATCAAGCCATCGGCTTCACCTTGAAAAACCAAGCCTCCCCCGGTGGCTAATGTGCCGGAAGCCCAAGTGGTAGATTGCGGTACTGACCAAACTGGCTTTTGGGCCACCGGATCCCAAGCTTGTAATTCTCCAACATAGGCCCGCGGGTTTGCACCCTGCGTCCAGTCAACCGCAGTGCCCCCCTCAAAAGACACGGATCGCCAGGTTTTATCGTAAGCTTGGTCAGTAAAATCCGCTGAGTGGTGCATTGTTGGCAAGTAAACCAAGCCCGTCAGCGGGTTATATGACATTGCATGCCAACTATGCGCACCAAAGGGGCCGGGGGTGATGTTTTCAAAGCCATCTTCATAGCGCGCGCCCTCACGCTCAACAGGCCGGCCGGTGGTTAAATCGACATGGGTTGCCCAATTTGCATCGGCGAATTTCTCCGCGGACAAGAGCGTGCCCATTTTTCGATCGATGACATAAAAGAACCCATTCTTGGGCGCGTGCATCAGTGCTTTAACACTCTTGCCTTCCAACTCTAGGTCGGCCAACACAATGTCCATATTCGAGTTGTAGTCCCAGGTTTCGCCGGGCACCGTCTGGTAATGCCACAAATACTTTCCGGTGTCCGGATCCAACGCAACTATCGAACAAAGAAACAGATTATCACCACCACCCGGGCTGCGCAGTTTGCGATTCCACGGCGAACCGTTTCCGGTACCGATATAAAGTTGGTCAAGTTCTTCATCGTAAGTAAATGCATGCCAGGCGTTCCCACCACCCCCATGCTCCCACCAGCTACCGCTCCAAGTATCAGCAGCCATTTTCATCGCATCATCTTCAAACCCATCTGCAGGATTACCCGGCACAATGTAGAAGCGCCATGCCAAAGCTCCCGTTTGCGCATCATAGGCACTGACATAACCCCGGGTGGGGCCCGCCTCTGTGCCGCCATTACCGATCAACACCTTTCCCTTAAACGCTTTCGGCGCGCCGGTAATATACAGCGGCTCATCTAAACCAAAGGTGCGCGTAGACCACAACAACTTACCGGTAGTGCGCTCCAAGGCCTGCAAGCGACCATCCCAAGTCGCCGCAAAAATTTTATCGCCATACGCGGAGAGCCCTCGATTGTGCACCCATCCCGGCGGGCGTTTGTGCCCAGCAACTTCTTGGGCCACCTTGGGATCGTGCTGCCACAACAGAGCACCGCTGCGCGCATCTACCGCACGCACAATATTCATGGTACCCGTAAAGTACAAGACACCATCAATCACCAACGGGGTAGACACCAAACCGACGTCGTTCGGCAGGTCCATATACCATTGCACGCCAAGGTTGCGTACATTTTGGCTACGAATTTGTGTCAGCGGACTAAAACGTTGCTCATTGTGGGTGCGCCCGTAGGCAAGCCAATCGGCGGTATTACTCGCATCAGCGATATCATTGTCGGTTATTTTTCTGACGGCATCGGAGTGTGCAAGTGCAGCAAACACTAGATATACCGTGACTGTTAATCCGATCAATATCTTCATCGCAACCCCTTGAGCACAACGTTTCAGTTTTCGCCGATTAGGGCAGTCTGCCATTTGCAAAGCTAAACTTCACCTGTTTCACGTAAGCTTGATTCAATCACGTCGATCAACGCTGACTGCCCCGCGGCCCTGAAACCGAAACCGCCGATATCTCATCTATGGATGTAAGCAAACTTTTATCGATCCTAAATCAGCGCGCGAGAAAGTGGGGTTGACGTTTTTCGGTGAACGCTCGGACCGCTTCTTTTGCGTCCTCAGTTTCGAAGCTCATGACCACATGCTCGGCTTCCATCGCTAGCGATTCTCGCAGGCCTTGCAGCGCCCCCCGATTGATATTGCGCTTCATCCGGCTCAACGCGACAGTCGGACCATTGGCCAATCGATGGGCATAGGCATACGCCTGATCACGAAACGATTCTTGAGCAAAAACTTCATTTATCAAACCCAACCGTGCGCACTCCTTTGCACCCACTCGCTCGGACAAATACATAAGTTCTTTTGCCTTAGCTTGACCCAGTAACCGATTGAGAAACCAGCTTGACCCGTAATCTCCAGACAAACCGATATTGCGAAATGCCGTGACTACAAATGCTGAGGAAGCGGCAACCCGAAGATCGCAAGCCAAAGCAATGGACAAACCAGCTCCAGCCGCTGCCCCCGGCAAAGCCGCAACAGTCGGCTTAGACCACTCATACAACCGCAGCGTCAGCGACTCCTGCTTGCGGATTAATTCTGCAACTTTTTCATCCACCGTTTTTTTCGGCGCGCTTGAGTCCGCAGGTGAGGCCATGCCGCTGACGTCTCCCCCTGAACAAAAGGCATCACCCGCGCCGGTGAGCAACAACGCCCCAACATCTTGCCGGGTTTCAAGCACCAGTAATATCTCTCGCAGCGCAGGGGTCAGTTCATCGCTGAGCGAGTTTTTCTTTTCAGGCCGATTAAGAGTAACCGTGGCAACCCGGTCTCGCACTTCACACAACAGTTCTGGTGTACCCGTATTGATCGTAACCGTCATTTTCTATCCTTCTATTTACTGTCTACGCCGCCCCTGGCCGTAATAATTCTTCAATCGCATCACCCGCCTCAAATCGCCGCAAAAGGGCTTCCGGATCAAAATCAATACCCACCGGATTTTTGGCAAACGCTTCTGATTGCATGTAGTCCTGCAGGCCGCGTTTTGTACTTAGGTTTTCTACCTGAAACTCCACTCTATGCCCGTCTGGATCGGCAAAATACAGGGAAGTTGTCAGCCCGTGGTTCACGCTCCATACCGGCAAGATGTCAGCGGCTTTCAACCGTTTGTAGGTTGCCAAAAGATCTTCCAGTGATAACAAGGTATAAGCCACGTGATCCAGGCCGGGCAAACGCAGTCGTGTATGTTGATCGATCTGTGAATCAGACGGCACCTGCACCATGGCGAGCCGATGGTGCTCCTCATCGTAGGTCAGGAAACAAATGAACTCGTCGCGGTGCACAACCTGCATACCCAAAACAGTCTGATACCAGGCGATAGAATCTGCCATGCTGGTCACTCGCAAGACATAATGCGCTAATTTTGCCGGAGCAATTAGGTTTGTTTTGACTTTTCGGGGCATCAATTATCCAATGTTAGGGCGATACGAGTTGCTAAAATGTGGTGTTAAATTTCAAAAAATGCAAGCAGATACTACTTGTCATGATACCAACAGATTTCGCGATCAGTTTTTTGAACTAAATTATTGAGGATTTATCATGAGTTTGTTGATTGAAGGCCAAGCACGTGCATTTCATGGTGGCAATTGGGATTATCCGCCGCACAACCGCGCCAGTTTCCAGCAGCTACAGCAACTGACGCCTACAGTGCGACTGAGCCGGGGCAGCGGACCCATCATCAGCCTTGAACAACGCCTCCAAAATGTCTCAGACATTCGCTACACCAATACTAAAGGCCAACCGCGAAGCGTCGCGCAGATGCTCGACGAGACCTATACCGATGCATTTTTAGTGCTCAAAAATTCTTGTGTTATCACAGAGGAATATCGCAACGGCATGCGCGCTGACTCGCACCACCTTCTCAACTCAGTCTCGAAATCATTTATTGGCATGCTGGCTGGAATACTCGCTGTACAGGGCGTGATCGATCCGCATAAACCACTGACCCATTACCTACCCGAACTTGAAAATACCGCGTTTCAAGGCACATCAATCCAACAGGCCCTGGACATGACCGCCGCTGTTAAGTTCGACGAAAACTATAGCGACCGACGCACGGATTTTTGGCAAGAAGCAGCCGTCGTCGGCTGGCGGCCTGAGTTAGTCGATCAAGACCTGCCCAAAACATTATTCGACTACGTCTGCGCTTTAACCGAGCAAAAACAAAAAAATGGCGAACATTTTAAATACCGAACCGTATTGACCAACGTGGTCGCAATGGCCATTGAAAGAGCAACCAACCAATCGGTTGCTCAATTAATCGAAGAGCGGATCTGGCAGCCATTAGCACCTGAGCAAGATGCCACGGTCGCTGTCGACGCCAGTGGATTTCCTTACTTTGGTGCTGGCATGAACGCTTGCGCTAGAGATTTGGCACGATTCGGGCAAATGCTCGTTCAAAACGGTGACTACAACGGTCGCCAGATTGTACCCGCAAGCTGGNTAGAGGCTTCGCTTCGTGGCGACGACACTGTAAAGGCACTCTTCGCAGCAGGCGATTACTCCGGCCTAATCCCCGGTGGCCACTACCGAAATCAAATATGGGCAAACGCTGACCGGAAAATTCTGATTTGCATTGGCATAAACGGCCAAACCATTTACGTCAACCAAACCACGAACGTCGTTGTGGTGAAATTATCGTCACACCCCACCCCAGCTGATGTGCCGCTGTTCCAGGACACCTTTGCGGCTATGCAGGCGATTACCGAAGCAGTCTAACGAGGGCGCCTATGTGTCACCGGGCAGGGCTGAGCGCCCTACCCCCACCATGACGACTTTATTCGGTAGAATTCCCTCAGCTTATACCCTAAATTATCAAGCATGAATGTTTTGCACGTATTCACATTGCACTGCCGACACTTTTTAAAGTTATCTATTGCCGCACTTTACTGCGCACCAGAGCATCGGCTAAAAAAGCATAGGCTAAAAATGGGGTTAATGCTGACTAGCAGCGTACTGTTGGGCACTGCGGCACCCTTATTCAGCTATGCGGGATTCTCGAGCGCTGAGAAGCCACCGATTCAGACACTGAAAAAGACTTCCCCTAGAATCGCAGGCCAGCCGTTGATCGGCTTAAAGGGTCGCAAAGCCGCCTCAGGCGGGTTAATTGCGCGCCTCAAGCCCGGCATTGTGCAAAGCGCAACGTTACAAAGGTCCCTGGACAATCTCGGCTTAACCATCAACCATCGTTTTTCCAATATTTCAGGTTTGATGCGCTTGGGGGTTAAACCAGTGAGCCTGATGCGCAGCACACCGAACCTACAAGATCTAGCGGAGAAACTTACCGCTTCGGGACTATACCGCTACGTTGAGCCGGATTGGCAGGTACATGCGCTGAACACACCTTCCGACTCAGCCTTACAAGATGGCACGCTTTGGGGTTTGCGCAACACAGGACAATCTGGAGGCCTCGCTGGAATAGACGTTAACGTGATCGATGCTTGGGCAGTCACCAGCGGCTCGACCGAGGTGGTGGTTGGCGTCATCGATTCGGGCATACGCCACACCCACCAAGATCTGCGCGCAAACATGTGGGTCAACCCTGGTGAGATTCCCAATAACGCCATCGACGATGACGGCAATGGGTTTATCGATGACGTACATGGCATTAACGCAATCGACGGCAGCGGCAATATTACCGATGACAACGGACACGGGACACATGTTGCCGGCACCATAGCCGCTAGCGGTTTTGATGCGGGCCCACTGGTTGGGGTCGCCTATAATACCCGCGTCATGGGTCTGAAATTTCTTGATGCTCAAGGTAACGGCAATGTTTCGGACGCCATTAGATGTATCGAGTATGCCATCGCTCAAGGCGTTGACGTACTCAATAACAGCTGGGGGGGAGCAGGATTCAGCCAGGGATTAGCCGATGCGATCACTGCAGCCAATGAAGCAGGTATCTTATTTGTAGTTGCGGCGGGAAATTCCTCCTCTGACAACGACTCCGTAGAGAATTATCCCGCAAATGACCAAAACCCAAACGTCATCAGTGTCGCGGCAATCCAAAGGACAGGCGCACTGGCAAACTTTTCAAATTATGGGGCAACAACTGTTGATCTAGCAGCCCCGGGCGTTGATATCTATTCAGCAACCGCGGAGTCAGACAGCGCTTATTCGCAGCTCAATGGCACCAGCATGGCCGCGCCCCATGTCGCCGGCGCGGCAGCTTTGATTCTGAGTGCTTATCCGAACGCAAACGTATCGGAAGTACGGGCTAGATTAGAGGGCAGCGCACGACCGCTGACGTCCCTGTCCACCACCACCAAAACCGGAGGAATGTTGGATATTGAAGCGGCATTGACGCTAGCCGCAGACGGTGTCATGGAGGTAAAGCTGCTTCAGCCAGAGGGTCAGACAGGCCAGACTGTGACGCTAGAAATTGCGGTAACTGATCTCTATCCAGTCTTAAACGCAGCGGTAGATCTCGGTCTAGGATCGAATATCCCTCAACGCATGTCAGACGACGGAGTTTTTCCCGACACAGCAGCCGGCGACGGGATTTATGCGGGACGTTTTGCCATGCCGCAGACCGGCACCTCGGTTGCTGTGAGCGTCGATGTGGCCGCCTCGGGGAAAACCGCGTTTTCACAGACCTTTACGCTCCCGCTGGTTACCCGACCAGAAAATGATGATTTTGCCAACCGGTCACTAATTTCATCCGATCAGACCAACATCTCCGGGAACAGTAACTTGGCAACTCGAGAAGATGGCGAAGCCCTGAATCCTGCCACTTCCGGAGGAAATACAATATGGTGGCAGTGGACGGCAACGACCAATTCTTCAGTCGCCATTAATACCTTTGGCAGTAATTTCGACACCACTTTAGCGATTTACCAGGGTACCGAGCTGTCTACTTTAACGCTAGTTTCCTCCTCTGACGATGCGCCAGGCAGCCTTCAAAGTGAGGCTAGGTTCACCGCGCAAGCAGGACAAATCTATTATCTGCAGGTTGATGGTTATGGCGGCGCAACCGGTTCGGTCTCACTAAATGTTCCCAGCGCTGATAGCAATATAGATGCGCCATCAATTTCTGTTCACCCCACACCTAGCTCTGTGCTGTTGGGTGAGACCATCGTCTTAAGCGTCGAGGCCTCAAGTGCACAACCGATGACGTATCAGTGGATTCGCCCAGACCAGGCAAATGCACCCATATCAGGTGCACAAGGGACAACCTACACAAAAACAAACGCATCTGCAGCTGATCAAGGCACCTATGCCGTAGTGGTTGCAAATTCATCAGGCGAAGTGACAAGTCGAAGTGCTTATGTCGCAGTTGAGCAAACTGGGCTGAGACCCTCCAACGACAACTTCAACGAGGCACGTCAATTACCCGGCACCGTAGGCCGGATAACAGGCACCAACATTCGTGCATCCGGCGAATTAAACGAACGCAATCATGGCTTGGTCAGCACCCCCTTGGGCTCGGTATGGTACCGCTGGACAGCCCCTTCCTCGGGTACAATGACGTTCGATACAACCGGTAGTGATTTTGATACAACGTTAGCCGCCTATACAGGCACCAACCTATCGTCACTGACAGAAAAAAAATTCAACGACGATTTCGGNACCAACAACGTTCAAAGCGCCATAGANGTGGAGGTAGAAAACAACACAACACTGCATATCGTTGTAGATGGCTATGCATCTAGCGCGGGACAGATCACGCTCAACTACCAATTCCAAGGGGTAATCACGCCGGACAATGATGAGTTTTCGCAAGCCTCGCAGCTCACGGGACAGTCGGCTACCGTATTGGCGAATAATATAAACGCCAGCGGAGAGAATGGAGAACCAAATCACGCGGGCGTTTCCACCCCTAACTCGTCAGTCTGGTGGCGATGGCAGGCACCTGCAAGCGGCGAGTCTTCGCTCAGCACCTTTGGCAGCGACTATGACACCACGCTGGCGGTCTACCTCGGTGACTCTTTGGCTAATTTAAATTTAGTTGCCGCCAACGACGATTCAGCAGGCGTGACAAGCAAAGTAACTTTTTTGGCGGTTCAGGGTCAAACTTATGCTTTTGCGATCGACGGATACGCAAGCAGCGAAGGGGCAATAACACTGCAGTTGTCCATGACAGACGTCGACACTGACGGCGACGGCGTGCTCGACGCCGTCGATAACTGCAGTTTGGTCAGCAATCCATCCCAAGCAGATACTGATGGTGACGGTGTGGGGTCGGCCTGCGACGCATTCCCTTTAGATTCAACAGAGCAACTAGACAGTGATATTGACGGTATTGGTAACAATGCCGATCTAGACGATGATAACGATGGTGTATCAGATAGCGATGAACTGGCTCAGGGCAGCGACCCCCTCAAGCAAGATACGGACAGCGATGGCGTGTTAGACCTTACCGATGCATTTCCGATAGACCCAACTGAGACGGCGGATGCCGACTCTGACGGGGTCGGCAATAATGCAGACTCTGATGACGATAACGACGGGGCCAGTGATGAGATTGAAGCGCAGCTGGGTACCGACCCCTTGAACGCCGATACGGACAATGACGGTATCATCGACGGTATAGAAGTTAACACCGGAACCGATCCGCTGAATTTCGACACCGACGGCGATTCTGTCAGCGATGGCTTGGAGCGAGAATTGGGGTTGAACCCGCTGGACCCCAACGATTGTCCAGAGGATTACTGCCCAAGCGGCAGCCTGTTGCTGAAGATTGTGCCAGCGCTTATCGAACAGGGCGTCATTAACGGCACTCTGCCTACACCCTGACTTGAAATTAATTCAATGGAGAAGTAAATGAAATCCTTAATTATGACAACCGCGCTGATGATGAGCCTCAGTGCTTATGGCGCAACCACTGAGATTTACGGCAAGGTCACCACCATTATAGCCTCAGATTCCACCATTTACGGTGGATGTATGGTGCGCATTAACTCACCCGTCGGGGCTGCGGCCAAAGGGCTCAACTGCCCTGCTGAATTTGATTTTGTGACCTTCAGCTGCGATGGCACCATGCACTCTGTGTCAGAAGGTAAGCGATTATTTGACCTCGCCCAGTTGGCCTCTCTCACCAACAAGACTGTCCGAGTATTCATAGACGATACCCGCAAAATGAATGGCTGGTGCCTGGGTTATCGCATCGATATTATTGAGCAATAAGCCCAAGCATGTCGGCACTAAGAGTTTTGGCGGTGCTGTTGGTCGGCGGCTCGCTAGTCCTGATCGCCCTATTGAACAATGACGACAGAAAATCTGATTCTGCGGATCCAGCTCGCGTCAATGATACGCTTATTCCAACATCATCCAAACTGAGCCCTGACGCGCCCAATGCGTCGACCTTGGGTTCGTCGCGAGGAACCAGCGATACGGATTTGCGCCAGACCACAATACTGATGCCAATTCCGCCTCCAGGCGCGAATCTAGGCGTTTCCACCGCCGCACCTCTCGTGGTAGGTGAATTCATCGATCCTAGAGAGGCCCCACCAATTAATGCCATACCAAGAACCGTCGGCGCGTTCATGAATCCAGAAAAAGAGACCGGCCTGGACACAACAACAGCAACCACGGCCCGTTCGGTTGGCGAATTTCGAATGCCTGAACTGCACATTGAAACGCTACGCACGTCCGAGGGAGTACCTCAGATCGTTGGTGAATTTTTAATGCCTGAAGATCCCCTGGGCCAACCATAGCGCTTTTACGTTGGCCTTAAACCAATCAACATGTTTTCGGATATTCAATACGCCAGCCTGTGCAGTTGTCTGGCATCAGCAGGCGCAACGATCAATACTCTACTTACGGCTCGATCCTCAATTCTTTACAACGCGCGTGCCAACCCTCAAGAAATCGATACGAAGCCGCATCAGAAGCGCCTGAAAACATAAGTACAGCCAATGGAGCGAACATGAGTAATCCACCCGCTGGCCTCGCAGACCAGCTCAAAAAAAGCACAAGTGCATTGCAATTGTCTCGAGATCTGCGGGAAGGGAAAATCTCAGCACGTGAAGTAATGAGCGATACCTATGCTCGCATCAACGCCATAAATCCTCAGGTCAACGCGTTGGTCAACTTACTAACCGAGGATCAAGCCGATCGTTTAGCCACGATCGCCGACCAGATACCCATCGCTGAGCGCGGGCCATTACACGCCATACCGATGGCCCCTAAAGACGCGGTTGAAGTGAAGGGTTTCCCAACCACCTGGGGCTTCGTCCCTTATGCAAACAACATCGCCTCCACCGATGACGCTCAAGCCTCGCGCTTACGAAAAGCAGGGGCAATTTTCATTGGTCACAGCAACATGCCTGAATTTGGGCTAGGGTCACACACGTTCAACAACCTGTTCGGCAGCACACTAAATCCCTACGATTTGGATAAAACCCCTGGCGGTAGCAGCGGGGGTGCAGCGGTTGCTCTGGCGACAAGCATGCTACCGCTAGCAGACGGTAGCGATATGGGTGGTTCTCTCAGAAATCCGGCCAGCTTTTGCAACGTGGTCGGTTTTCGCCCCTCTATTGGACGAGTTCCCGCCGGCCGTGCAATGCCATGGTTTGGACGCTTGTCTACCACCGGCCCCATGGCAAAAACCGTTGCCGATGCTACCCTGTTGTTTGCCGTACAAGCAGGACCTGATCAGAATGATCCGCTGACGCTACCCGAGAGCGGCGACCATTTCCTTGACGCGTTAATGCCGCCGGAGCACTTGAACGGATATCGAATTGCTTACAGCCCAGACCTATACGGCCTGCCGATCGAACCAGAAGTCGCAACAATCATCTGCGCCGCAGCCGATGTCATGAGCAATTTAGGCGCAGCAGTAGAGCACAACGCACCTGATCTGCGCCAAGCCATGTCAGTTTTCCAAACGCAACGAGCAGCTGGACTAGCCATCTTGGGAAATACCCTAGACCGCAACCTGCCAGACTGGCGGAGCCATGCCAAAGATACCGCCGTGTGGAATATCGAAAAAGGGCAAGCCCTTTGCGCCACCGACATTCTCCAATCGGAAATCACTCGCGGCCAGATTTATGCGCGAGTAGCCGATTTCTTTTCCAATTACGACGCACTCATTCTGCCAGCGGCACAAGTCACCCCCTTTTCAATCGATATTGACTGGATACGCGAGATTAACGGCATGCCAATGACAACCTATATCGATTGGATGACCATCTGTTGTGCCATCACGGTGACCGGACTACCCGCAATCTCCGTGCCGGCAGGCTTCACGTCAGCAGGACTACCGGTAGGGCTGCAAATTGTTGGCAAACCTCGCGGTGATTTAGACCTCTTAAAACTGGCACATACTTTTGAACGAGCTACGCAATTTGGATTACGCCAGCCCGAAATTGACCCCTCAAAATTGTGATTAAACAACATCCACCCAAACGTCTTATGGTCATCGGCGCACACCCGGATGATGCAGAATTTAATGCCGGTGGTTTAATGCAAAAATGGGTGAACGCAGGACACCAGTTGATGATCTTGTGTCTTACAGACGGCTCGGCCGGGCACCACCAACACAGCCCACAATCGCTTCGCACTATTCGCCGGCGAGAGGCATCCGCAGCAGCAAACCTACTCAATGCGAAATTAAATATTTGGGACATCGCTGACGGCACACTAGAAGCCACTCTAGAATTAAGACACGAACTGATCACACAGATCCGTCAATATGCGCCGGATTTAATTGTGACGCACCGACCCGCCGACTATCATCCCGACCACCGAGCTACGGCCCAGTTGGTCCAAGATGCAAGCTATCTGCTGCAAGTCCCAAGTATTGTGCCCAAGCACGCGCCATTGAAAACGCTGCCGCCAGTGTTGTTGGCTTGGGACCGATTCACCTATCCAAGGCCCTTCAAGTGCGATTGGGTACTGGATATATCAGACGTGGTGGAGCAAGTGGTTGGCCTCCTCGCCTGCCATACCAGTCAAGTCTATGAGTGGCTTGCGCATACCCAAAAAATTGAGGTGCCCAAGCACAACCGTTCTCAGTGGCTGAGTCAGTGGTACCGACAACGGCCCGCGCGCATTGCCAGAGATTTTGCTGCCCACCATATAGACTATGCTGAGGCTTATGAAGTATCAGAATATGGCGGCAAGTTTGATGCGGCACAATTGGCCCTACCAGACTAAGCATCCATTGCTGCAGAGTCTATGCCACTGAACGCTGGGGCTTTGCGCAGGGGCACAATGCTGCCCGCAGGCGTCATTTCATCGACCTGTGAGTTTATACCGGTCTTGGTTTTTTCGCAGTCCGGTTTAGTCTATCTTTGAGCATCATGCTCTGGCAGATACCGCCTACATAAGGCAGCCCAACCTCGCGAGTAAACCGGCAAAAAAAGGAAAAAAATTTATGAGTTTGAGAACCGGAAGCTACTGTGGTTTTACAGTTACCCCCCATCCAAAGGGCATCGCAACGATCACATTTAATCGTCCTGAGTCTCTAAACGCCTCTAGTGCGCCCATGAAGCGGGATCTGATGGAGGTGCTGACGCAAATACAAATGGACGATCTTATCCGGGTGGTTATTTTAACCGGCACCGGCAAAGCCTTCTGGGCTGGAGATAATCTCAAAGGCGCGGTCGGCGAGCGCAGCGCCGAAGTGCCTTCAATTCATGGCGGACATCACCGCGAAATCGGCACCTACAATGGCCTGAGGACCATTTCTCAAGCAGTTAACACCGCGCTGAGGAATCTCGACAAGTTGACGATCGCCGCAATTAACGGATTTGCGATACAAACCGGCTTCTCCGCGGCGCTGTGCTGCGATTTCAGAATCGCTGCCCACAGCGCAAAACTTGGCAGTGCCACCCTCAGATTTGGGCTACTGCCAGACGAGGGTGGTCAATGGCTTCTGGTACGACTACTGGGTGCTGCAAAGGCGATGGATTTTATGATGCGAAGCCGCATTGTGACGGCTGAGGAAGCTCACGCACTGGGACTGGTCACCGAAGTCGTGGATGATAACGCGCTCATGGACGCCGCGATGACCTTGGCCATGGAACTCGCAACCGGCCCGCAAATCGCAATGCGCATGCTAAAACGGTCCTCTTATTTGGCAACGGAGCTCACTTGGGAGCAAGCGCTTGATGAAATCGCTTCCAAAACAGCAATTACCGATCATCACCCAGATGCTAGGGAGGGCGCACAAGCGTTTCTTGAAAAACGTAAACCCGTGTTTAATCAATGGCTAGAAGACCTGCACGACACATCAGAACCCTGATCTTTATCAGCAGGCCGCAACAGCCGGGCCCTACACAGACAGCACACTAACCCGCCGGCGGCCTTCGGTAACCCCCATTGACCTGCGAAATCATTTGCGCCAAGCGGATCGTCGTATAGTCGCCGCCATAAGGACCCACTACCTGGAAGCTAACCGGCAACCCATCTCTATCAAACCCTACCGGCGGGGTCGTCGCGGGTAAATACGCCATCCCGGTCAGCGTCGTCCAACGAATAAGGTCTAGATAAGGTCGCGCCTCTCCATCGGAGATTAACACCCGCGTCCCAACATTACCTTGTTGATCATGCGGGAAAGGCGCCACGGGACTGATCGGCATGATTATGGCGTCGTAGCAGCGAAAGAACTCCTCCCACTTTAGGCGGATCGCCTCGCGGCGCGCATGCTTGTCGAGCCAGTCCCTGTGGGACGTTTGTGGCGCGGCACTTTCGCGGCCTATGCTTTCCAAAGTTTCCGCCGGCATGGACTGCAATACAGCAGATGTCACCAGCCACATCCCTAGCGAGCTTGCCTCCTGCGGATCGACATCCGGTCGAGCGTCCCGATCGACTGGTATACCCGCTGCTTCTAGGTTACCCACCGCACGCTCAAGCACCGCGCTTACGTTTGCACCGACCGGGCAAAAAGGGTCATCAAGCCATGCCGCTACGCGCAGCTCAGACACGTTTTTAGGTGGAGGGTTCAAAACCGCAACTAACGGTCCTTGTTTCTTTAACAGCACATTGAGCAAGAGCTCAAGGTCCTCAGCCGATCTGGCCAGCGGACCCACCACGTTAATATCTGCTTCGGTATTACCACCAGATTCATGATCAATATACCCCCTCGAGGGCACAACACCGAAGCTCGGCTTATGCCCAAAAATGCCGCAAAAAGCGGCTGGATAGCGAATTGAACCACCTATATCGGTGCCTATTTCAAATGCGGTCAAGCCAGTTGCAACCGCAGCGGCTGCTCCTCCTGAACTACCGCCGGGTACCCGCTCAGGATCCCACGGGTTAACCGTCGTACCAAACATGTCATTATAAGATTGAAGGTCGCCAGACCACCTTGGCAGGTTTGATTTACCAAACACAATCGCCCCCGCTTGCTTCACCGCTTGCACAACAGGCGCATCTTGATCGGGCACACTTTTTTGCAACTCAGTTGCGCCGCCTGTTGACTGTATTCCGGCAGTCTGCAGCGCATCTTTGATTGTGATGGGCAGTCCATGCAGCGGACCCAGCGGTTCGCCAGCAGCTACTTTTGCATCTGCCGCATCCGCAGCTAATCGCGCATGCTGCAAATCCAGCGTCACAATGGCATTCAAAGCAGGATTGAGCCTTTCAATCCTCGACACAAATAATTCCAGCAGCGCGCGACTGGTTATTTTGCCTTCTCTAATCGCCTTTGCTTGCCGCGTTGCTGTCCAAAAAGCAATATCATCTTCCAACACCATAGGCGTGCTCCGTTGGTTAGCTACCTTGATCGTAACCCAATAAACGATAGATTTGCGATCCAATCAACACGTTGGCGAGAACGACTTAAAGCGCCGCACAAACACTTGCATTGGATTACTGGCTAATCATCATCACGCAGTTTTCAAAAAAATCCCTCTACCGAATTCATTGACTACACCTTTTTCACGCTGAACAATATAACTTTATTGCTTTACCTTGGGATAACGGCAATGGTTTGGCGCCTTCTTGCAATGGTTTTATTCTTGTCTGCCACCTGCAGCGACACAAGTGCGCAGGCTCTACCCTTTAACGTTAAACCGATCACCGAGTTTGATGAGCCATGGGCGATGACCTTCATGCCTGACGGCACAATGTTAGTCACGGAAAAGAAAGGCCGCATGTTTGTCGTCAACAGCGATGGTGAAAAAAGCGCCGTCAGCGGGCTACCCGACGTAGACTATGGTGGCCAAGGTGGGCTCGGTGATGTCGTCTTGCACCCGAATTTCTCTCGTAACAACCTCGTGTACATCAGCTTCGTAGAATCGACACGGGGCCGCACTCGCGGGGCTGCCGTGGGCCGAGGCCAGCTAGACCTGACTACGCAACGCCCAACGCTCACCAATTTTGAGATTCTTTGGCGTCAATATCCGAAGGTGACGGGGCGCGGTCATTATGGACATCGTCTCTTTTTTGATAACAACGGTTTTCTTTGGATCACCTCGGGAGACCGACAAAAATTCACCCCGGCGCAGGATATGCAGTCTAATCTGGGAAAGGTACTTCGACTAAATGACGATGGCTCGGTGCCTGCTGACAACCCGTTCGTTAATCATGCTGCATCGAATCCTCTAGTTGATAAAGCTGGCGTGTACGGTCAAATATGGTCCCTTGGACACCGCAACCCGTTGGGTATCGCACAAGATTCACAGGGCCAATTATGGGTCATCGAAATGGGTCCGCGTCACGGTGATGAACTCAACCTAGTTGGCAAAGCCCTCAACTATGGCTACCCCGAAGTTTCCAATGGTGACCACTATGATGGGCGTTCTATGCCGGACCATGACACACGCCCGGAGTTCGAGGCGCCGAAGATAACTTGGATCCCTGCTATTTCCCCCGGACACCTCGCTTTTGTAACAGGCAATCAATTTAAAGCCTGGAAGGGCGACGCACTCGTGGCTGGTTTAGGCTCCAAAGCCATCGTGCGCATCAGAGTCGACGCAACGCAAGCTCGGGAAATTGAACGATACCCCATGGATGCGCGCATCCGCAGCGCGCTGGAAGGACCTCAAGGGGCCATCTGGGTGCTAGAAGACGAGCGCGGCGCCAGTAAGGGTCGGCTGCTACAGCTGACCCCTCGATGAGCCCTGCTTAAAAGGCTGTCAGACGCCCCAAACTCTTGAGTGTATGCTTATCAGCACCGTCAACGCATCAGGGGCTGCGGGGGGCTTTTTCCTTGCCTGCAAGATCCGTGAGAATTGGACAATCGGGCCGATCGTCGCCATGACACCGGTCGACCAACTGACGCAAAGTCTGCTGCATTTCCAAGAGCTTGAGCAGCTTCTGATCGATTTGAGAAAGATGATCCAGCGCAATCGCCTTGACATCGGCGCTCGCACGACCGGGATCCGAATATAATCCTAGTAGCGCACGGCATTCCTCAATGGTAAAACCCAAAGATCTGGACCGGCCCAGAAACCGCAACTTATGCACATCTGCCTCGCTAAAATAGCGATAACCATTCGCATGCCGAGCGGGATGAAGGAGTTCAATCTCCTCATAATAACGAATTGTTTTAGCCGGCAGTCCTGTACGTTTAGCTACATCGCCAATATTCATAACGCCACTCATCCCTGCGATTGCGCCTATTATCTACCTAACCTATTGGCTTACAAAGCGGAATTTTTTCAGTCGAAGTGCATTAACCAGCACAAAGAGGCTAGAAAATGCCATCGCGCCCGCCGCCCACATGGGCGACAGCAACCACCCGGTGAAAGGATAAAAAACCCCAGCAGCCAATGGAATCAAAGCCGAGTTATAGGCAAATGCCCAAAATAAATTTTGCCGTATGTTATTCATCGTCTTGCCACTCAGAGCGAGCGCTCGATTCACCCCCGCGAGATCATCACTGTGCAACACAACATCTGCAGAGCTGATTGCGACGTCAGTACCATTGCCCACCGCAATACCGACATCTGCTTGCGCCAGTGCCGGAGCATCATTAATGCCATCGCCAATGTAAGCAATTGTTTCTCCGGCAGCCGAAAAAGCTTTAAGCGCTGCAACTTTACCTGCGGGCAGCACCTGGGCAACCACCTCATCAATCTCAAGCGATGCGGCAACAAAATCGGCACTACCGCGGTGGTCTCCGGTAATCATAGCGACCCGGATACCCCGATCACGCAGCGCTGCAATAGTGCCTTGCGCAGACGGCTTAATAGGATCAGCAACCGCGCCAACGGCAACAACACAATGATCTACAACGCCATAAATCGGGGTTTTCCCTGCGGCCGCCCAACCTTCAACGATAGCGGCAAACATCGACGTGTCGCAGGCTGTCTCCAACATCAAATTTTCACCACCAACGAAAATCTGCTGACCGTCAATCAGGCCACTCGCGCCCCGTCCAGCAAGCGCCTCAAAATTATCTACGGTCATGAGGTCGATCCCACGATCTTGCGCTGCGCGAACAATCGCCGCAGCCACCGGATGTTCAGATTGAGATTCGAGCGAGGCAAGCAGCCTTAAAACATCCTCTTCTTCAAATCCTTCAGCCGCCACAAAATTGGTTAACTCCGGGCGTCCTAGCGTCAGTGTGCCGGTTTTATCAAAGGCCACCAGAGTCACGCCTTGCAGCCTCTCCAGCGCATCACCTGCGCGAAACAAGATGCCCAACTGAGCGCCCCGACCGGTTGCAACAACAATAGACGTCGGCGTCGCCAGACCCAAAGCGCACGGACACGCAACAATTAATACAGCCACAGCATTGACCCACGCTAAGCCAAAGGACTCAGCACCACCAAATTGAATCCAACCCAGCAATGTGGCCAGCGCGACTACCATGACCGCGGGTACAAACCAGGCTGTCACTTGATCGGCAAGTTTTTGCACAGGGAGCTTGTCCCCCTGCGCCTGTTCAACCATCCGGATTATCTGCGCCAAAACCGTGCGAGACCCCACACGAGTAACCTCAAAAATAAATGCGCCGCGACCATTCAACGTGCTGCCGATAACTTCAGCTCCGGGGCTCTTGTGCACCGGTTCAGGTTCACCGCTGATCATGCTCTGATCCACAAGACTATGACCGGAACGCACCACACCATCGAGCGGGATTTTTTCGCCCGGGCGCACTTGCACCAACTCCCCCACATCCACATCATCGATTGCTAACTGGTGAAATTCACCACCCCGCATAACCGTCGCCGTTTTAACCTGCAGGCCAATCAATTGGCGCACAGCGTCGCTGGCCCGACGCTTGGCTCGCGCTTCGATATAACGACCGAGCAAAATCAGCGAAACAATGACGCAGGCCGCTTCAAAATAGACATAATCGGTGCCCAACGGCAAAATTTCCGGAAGAAACGTGGCCACGGTTGAATAACCCCAGGCAGCAGCCGTGCCAAGCGCAACCAGCGCGTTCATATCTGGTGACAAACGCCATAACGCGGGCAGTCCAAGCACAAAAAATCGCCTGCCGGGAGCCAAAAGAACAGTGGTTGTTAAGACCCACTGAATATACCGGTTCGACAGCGGACCCATGGTCTGGTCTATCACTTGGCTAACCGCGGGTATCAGATCTACGCCCATCGCCAAAAAAAATACCGGCAAAGTCAGCAGCAGCGCTGTCACCACATCACGGCGCAACACGCGTATTTCTTCAATTTTGCGCAGTTCAACCGCGTCACGGCCGGCCTGCATCGCAGCCGATTGATAACCCGCAAGCAAAATCGCTGCCTGCAGCTCGGACAGCGGCAGGTTACTTGGCGCCTGAACGTGCGCAGTTTCAGTCGCCAAATTAACATTGGCACGTATCACACCGGGGATCTCGTTGAGCGCCCTCTCTACTCGGCCAACGCACCCGGCACAGTGCATACCGTCAATGACCAAATCGACAGACCGCAAAGAATCAGCACTTTTGCGATTATCTCGGTTTATAACGGGATGCGGCACAAGCATTCCAGGCAATATGTGAGTCATCACACTACGCCTTCCAGTTACGGGAACGTCAATCGCTTTATGACCTATCAGGCAGCAGCCTGCCCGCTTACGCGTGGACTAATCGTTGGCGATCTGAGGCGGATAACTTATTGTCACTACCAGGCTTCTTTGTAGGGTCGCAAATCAATTTCGTGAGTCCAAGCAGAGCGGTGTTGCTGATGTATTGACCAGAAAGCATCAGCCACCGCGTCCGGCAACAACGCACCGTCTTCACCCAAAGACTCAATATATCCGCCAAACCGATTTTGCACGATGTCACCATCGACCACTCCGTCTATTACGACATGCGCGACATGCACGCCGCGGGGTCCATATTCACGCGCCAACGCTTGCACAAGATTGCGCAATCCGGCCTTGGATGACGCAAAATGACCAAAATTTGGTCGACCCCGCATCGACGCGGATGCCCCTGTGAAAAACAACGACCCAGATCCTTGTTTTGCAAGCACAGGCATCGCTCGTTTGGCAGTCAAAAACGCGCCCAAGCAACCTACTCGCCAGTAGTCTTCGAATTCTTCAGCCGTGAGCACCTCAAACGCTATTGGCCTATTGCTACCCGCGTTAAATACCACCGCTTCCAAAGGTTGGCCAATGGCGGAAATATGCGCGAACAGAGCATCCAGCGAATCCTGACAAGTGACATCCGCAGAAAAACCTTCGGCACTACCCCCGGCTGAAACCACTTCATGGGCCGTCGCATCAACCTTGGCTTGAGTACGACCTGAAACAACCACGTGACATCCTTCGCGTCCAAATCGTCGGGCTAACGCTCCACCCACGCCATTGGGCGCACCTGCGCCCAAAATAACAACCGTACGCATGAGCTGACTCTCCTATTCTGTTGGTTCTATGTAATCTCGATCTAATATCCTGAGTGCTCAATATTGCCGTGCAATACCTACAATCACCACAACAGATNCCAACAGAGCTGGCCAAAATAAAACCGCTAGCACCTGTGCTCAGAGCGGTCAGCTCAGCGCAGCCAGCCCTGGGCAGACACAAATCCGGCTTTACTGTTTCGCTGCAGTTGGATATCTTTTGAGATGCTTTGGGGAGAAGCATGAATCGCATCCAACAGATGCGATCAAACCGCGCAACAATATAACGCGCATGGGAGGGTCTAGGAGTGAATACCGTAGCCGATCTGTTGGCACAACAAAAAGCACAAGAAGTGGTTTGGATTGAACCTCTAGCAAATGTCTACGATGCGCTAACGCTGATGAATGAGCGAAACATCGGCGCATTACTGGTGCAAATCGACGGGTACCTTGTTGGCATTGTCTCTGAGCGTGATTACGTTCGAAAAGTAATCCTCAATCGCCACGAGGCGCAAAAACTTAAGGTGTCCGAAATCATGACACGTGAAGTGATCTCGGTCACCACTCAAGACACGGTGATACATTGTATTAATCTCATGAAAAGCCATCATTTTCGTCATCTACCGGTTGTTGAAGCGGGCAGAGCTATTGGTATTGTGTCATTGCGCGATCTGTTTTTAGACGTCATCGAAGACAGCATAAAACACCCGACAGTTTCCAATAACCTGTAAATCAGCCGAACTTCCCAACAAGCCAGGACCAAATAAGTCGATTTAGCAAATGCCTGGGCAGGCACCGCCGAACGTATCATTAAGCGACTCGCACCAATTCCAAAACACCAATCAGGGCCTGTTATGATGCATTTCTCCTTCTCCAACCATGAGAAAGTTATGCGTCACGCCTTTTGCTGCTACCGCGCCGCCACAGTGCTGCTCGCAGCCACCGCCTCATCAACCTCAGCTGCGAGCGAGCATAGAACCGCGCCAACCGTCGCTGATACGCTAACCCGAGCGCAAGCCACCAATGGCCTCTATATCAGTTGGATAGAGCATATTATTGATGATGCTTTGCAAAGCGAACTACCATTATCTGGCAGTGATGGCTTGACCATGGGAGACCTTGATGGTGATGGCATTGATGATATTGTTTCAGTTCACGAATCCGACACACAGTACAACGGCAAAGCGATTGGTCATGTTCGCATCGCCTGGGGTGGAAAGGATCCGCATGATTGGCAACTTACTACTTTGGCCTCCGGTCCTGAAGCTGCGGCGGCTGAAGATGTGGACATCGCCGATGTCAACAACGACGGCCACCTTGACGTTGTGGTGGCAGCCGAACTCGCTCATCTGATCTATTTTCAGAATCCTCAAAGCACTCGCGGTGTCAGCGCACGATCAAACATCTGGCCACGTGTTATTTTGCCTGTAACAACCGGCCGCGGATCTTATATCCGAACATTTTTTGCAGACTTCAATCGAGACGGCCAAATTGAAGTTGTCGCGGCCAATAAAGGAGAACAAAACCCAGAACTGACCGTCCAAGCGCCACTAAACGTCTCAATCTACCACCCGCCTGCGGACCCATTAAACGGTGCCGGCTGGTTTGAGCAACCACTGACTAAAGTGCGAATTCCAATTAATTCACAGCCGACAGACCTAGACGGAGACGGCGATCTTGATGTTGTTGTCGGCTCTCGGGGAGAAGCTCGGATTTTATGGCTGCGCAATGACGGTAATTTCAAATTTCTCGAGCACAATATCACCACTGCTGGACAACCCATAGGTACCCAACTCACCGGGTTTAATATGGACTATGCAGACCTTAACAATGACGGGCGCACCGATATTGTGTCTACAGCATGGCCGGGCTATTTACTCTGGCTTGATCAACCGAAACAGCCCGGCAAACCTTGGCAAACTCATACCATCGGCAACTTTCTGCCCGATGCATTAGTGTCCGTGCGCTTGGCGGACATCGACGGGGACGGCGATTTAGATGCATTTGCTGGTGCTTACAGTCGAGGCCCCCGCGATGAAGATGGCCTCGAGATCAGCGCAGAAAATTCGGTAGGTCGCATTGGGTGGTTTGAAAATCCCGGTTTACAGAAGGTTCAAGAACCTTGGCCACGCCATGATATATCCCGACGGAAAAGGGGTATGTACGACAAGTGGATTGCCAAAGATCTCGACCGAGACGGTGATCTGGACTTCATTGGCACTCGCGGAAACAGCGAGCCCTATGACGGGGTCATTTGGCTGGAGCAGCGCCGCAGCGCGGCCCAAAAACCCAATTTTCGTCAAGCGCGGCGCACAGACAGTGAACAACTTCCTCTACCCGGCGGTTAGCCTGAGTTTTCGCTAACTAGAGCCAAGGCCACCAGTTCCGTCAATTCATCTTGTCGACCCAAAGCCACGACAACATACTGCACGCCCTGCCACATGTAGGTCATTGGCGAGCCTGTTGGCCGCCCGTTAAGAGGTACCGCACGCAAAATTTCTCCGGTAAATTTATCGAGAATATTCAGCGTGTTTAGCGCGCTGTTCTTATAGAAAAGCAAATCACCCGCAATCATGGAGGCAGAATTACCCATAATAGTTGTATTTTCATCTCCAGCTTGCTGCCACAAGATTTCACCCTTGTTCATATCATAAGCGGTGATTGCAGAGCCCAGCCCTGGATATGGGGAGCCACTAGAGGGGCCAAAAACAGGTTCGGGAAAGACATAATATAAGTTGGATTCATTGCCCTTTTGCAGTTGCACTACATAAGTCAACGGGCCAAACCCGTTGACATAGAGTATTTGAGTACCTGGGTCAAAAGAGGCGCCCCCCCAGTTTGCCCCACCACCCTCACCCGGGGTCATCACCAAACCGCGCGTATTGGGCGGCGTGTAAATTGGGCCGATGTCAAAATTTTCTATCGACGAAGGATCAATAAAATCCTCTCGGACCACCCCTTGTCGCACAAATGGTGGCGGTTTAGTTGGAATAGGCTGAGTCGCAGACGTCACTTCCCCGGGCACATCTGACTGCGGCACAGGGGTTTCGACAATTGGCCATATGGGCTCCCCGGTTTGTCTATCCAGCACATACACAAACCCTTGCTTACTCACTTGAGCCAGTGCTTTACGTGGCCTGTTATCAACGGTGATATCGATTAAATTGGGGGCAGCGGGTAAGTCGTAGTCCCAGATGTCGTGATGGACCGTCTGGTAATGCCACTGACGCTCACCGGTTCGACAATCTAAAGCAACCACGCTATTTGCAAATAAGTTGTCCCCCGGACGCCGCCCCCCATAGTAGTTGTTGGTCGGGCAGCTAACTGGCAGATAAACCATATTCAGGCTGCTATCAGCACTCATCGGAGCCCATACGTTCGTGTTGCCATTGTTTTGCCAACTGCTCTCACCCCAGGTGTCGACACCATACTCCCCCTCCCTGGGAACCGTATGAAAGGTCCACAAGCGTTCGCCGGTGTTGAGATCAAAACCGCGAACATCACCCGGTGGGGTCGGCGGCAATACCTCACCATCATGCACCTGAGAGCCAAGAATCAGCACATCGTCACACACAATTCCGGGCGAGGAATGACCTAATTGACTGACCACACCTGCCAGATCGGGCACATCGGGTTGATTGTGCGCATTATCCAAACGCAACGTACTCTGGTTGAGGCGGGGAACATCAGACAGCAGATTGACGGATCCATTACCGAGAGTGCCAAACGTCTCAACAGGCTTTCCATTAATGGCATCTAACGCAATCAAACGCGCGTCCCCCGTCGGCATGTGTATTTTTTTACCCTGGTGATCCTCAAAATAAGAAACACCTCGATGTAAAAAACCATTATTAGGCGGCCTTGCATACCGGTATGCCGCCGGATCGTAGACCCAAAGGGTTTGTCCTGTGGCCGCATCAATCGCTGCAACCTGGCTAAACGAAGTGCTGGTGTAGAGCACACCGTCTATCATTAGCGGCGTCGCCTCAAATACTGAATTTTGCGCTGTGGTGATATCGTTGTCGGGGGATCGCCACCGCCAAACGACCTCCAATTGGTCAATATTTTCAGCGCTTATCTGATGCAGCGGCGAAAATTTATCGCTAGAAAGATTGCCCGCATAGTTCGGCCACGCACCATCACGCGTTCCCGCAACAAGCACATCACGCCCCGCAACCGCCTCGATAGAAGTTGTATACACCGGACTGTCAGAACGTCCATTACCTACGACAAGTTCAATGGTATATTGCCCGGGCAGGTCCGGTATCAGATAGACAGTTTCTCCAATGCCTTGGATAACCGCCTCGCTGCCTGCTGGCACCCCAGACAACGACCATCGAAACGAGTTTCGGGAAGGCTCTAGGGTCTGGCTGCCTCCAGCCCACAGGGTTGTGCGACTGCCAACAACACTGACTTGATTGGGGTTCAGCTGTACTGCCGGGACTGGGCTTTGAACCGTNGGTTGGCGCACAGCGAGCGCCTCCCGAACCAGCCNGACGAAGGTTGTCACGTCGAAGTTTTCTGGCGCCTCGGTCACNTGGTAGTTTTCCCCGGTACGCACGGTTGAACCGTCCCCGTTACGCTCATATTCGCTGAATCGAATGATCACCAGGTCATCTTCAGGGTAGACCGCTACAACTTGACCCTGCACACCCAACGCGGCAAACCCGCCCTCTACAGCGGGCCACCAAAAATAGCTATACGCACCACCTCGCGCAGCGAGCGTGCTGTCAGCAATCCAACTTTCAGAAATCAACTGATCATTCCCCCAAAGACCGTCACGTGCAAACAACAGCCCGAAGCGAGCAAAATCTCTCGGTACTGCATCCAAACAGCAATAGGTCAGCGAGTTTCCCGCACCGTCCGTCCACCACTGGCCGGAAAACCCTATAGCCTCACCAAAGGCGAGCGGTAAGTATTCTGCAGCGGAAACACCGGTAGCAGATCTCAACAACTCGCCGGCTATCATGACGTCAGCATTGGAATAGGTATAAAGCTTTTCCCCGGGGGTACCAACCAGTGGTCGATCAAGTGATACCGTCAGTTGATCGTTTGCACCGTACAAATCCGCACCATCTGGGACACCATCTTTGTCTGGGTCACCGATAAGATCCAACGCCGTCCTGACCGTCATCAAATCTCGCACGGTGATGGCTGCTTTTTCCGTGCCGGCCCAACGAGGAATGTAATGGGCGAGGCGCTGATCCATACCATCGATTTCCGAACGCTCCACGGCAACACCAAGCAGCGCACTGGTAAAACTCTTTGCAACTGACCAACTGGTGACTAAGTCAGTTTGCCCCCTGGAGTCACTGTATCGTTCGGCAACGATATAACCGTTTTTTACAACAAGAACGGCACCGGTGGAATTGCCCTGGGCAAACGCATAGTCCAGCGCATCTTGCAGAGTATCGCTGCACATACCCTGAGCCTCAGGCGTGCTCTCTTGCCACTCTTGCGAGGGTATCACTTGGGAAAATGGGCCCTGCAAGGCTGCGCAAGCCTCAACATCATCTCCGCCCGCCGGCGGAGTTGTCGGCGTTAGTTGCGAATTTTGACTGTTGCCGGAACCGCCACCGCCACCGCCACAAGCACCCAGACCAACAACTATAGCGAACCTAAAAAAGGTATTCACAAACTTCTTCATCAATGCACTATCCTCCGCAAAGATTTCAAACCGGTACCGCTATCTTAATCACCGACCCTTTGGTTCTATGTTATCTAACCACCAACTACAAGCCCACCCTCAGCGGGAAAACGCGGCAACCGCTTATTTCTGTTTGGCATTGTCATTCTTTGTATTTTTGCCTCACCATAATTGNTGAGTCGTCTCTTGAGTTATCCCAGAGGGACCAAATGCGCGTATGCTTGGCAGCCAATCTGATGCANCAACCCTTTCAAGACCATGAGGTTTTGCAGTTTGCGCAAAATGAAAAGTGAATCAAATCAGAGCCAAAACCGCCTCCTTGCCGCTTACTCAGGCATCACCATGCCGATGGCCGCCATGGGCATGCCTATTGCCGTATATCTCCCCCGGTTCTACAGCGAAGGCATGGGGCTTTCTTTGGCCACCGTGGGACTTATTTTCACCCTAGCAAGAATGTGGGATGTGGTAACCGATCCTCTAATGGGGATGGCGATAGACCGGTTTGACACGCGCTGGGGCCGCCGCAAACATTGGGTCGCTTTTTCCATTCCCATCCTAATGCTTTCGGTGTGGATGGTATTTCTGCCGAACCCAGATTTGGTGACCCCCGCTTACCTGATGTTCTGGCTGCTGATTCTATATATTGGTTACACTATGTTGGTGATCTCTCACCTGTCTTGGGGCGCAGAGCTGTCGACTAACTACGACGAACGATCAAGGTTATTCGGCTGGCGGGAAATCTTCACTATCGCAGGCATGACCATCGTTCTGGCGATTCCCGCATTTCTGGAATTAAACGGCCAATCGGATCAAACAACAAAAGTTGCAAGTATGGGATGGTTTTGTCTCGTACTTTTCCCCATCTTGGTCGTGCCCCTACTGATCTGGGTGCCTGATACAAAACGGTCGACCGACGCAAGCACCCTGCCTTGGCAACAGGCAATCAAGCTGATTATTCACAATCGTGTGTTGTGGCGACTCCTTGTAGCAGACCTAATGACAGGGCTGGGAACCGCTGTATCGGGGGCACTCTATATCTTTTTTGCAGCCAATTATTTTGATCTGCCCGAACACGCGAGCATCGCGTTACTGTTCTACTTTCTGGCAAGTTTTATTGCAATGCCCGTTTGGCTGAAGCTGGCATATGCACTGGGCAAAGATAATGCGCTCAAGGTTGCATTAGTATATGCGGTGTCCATTAACCTGGGTGTTATTCCCTTTGCTGAAGCCGGCAATGCCCTTGTCTTATGGGTGTTCACCATTCTGTTTGGCGTTGCGTTTGGTGCAGCACCCACCTTACTCAGATCAATGATGGCCGACCTCACCGATCAAGACGAACTGCAATCTGGTGAAAAGCGCGCCGGCCTTTTTTTTGCACTTCTGACCACCACAAGCAAAGCTGGCGCCGCATTCGGCGCAGGATTGAGCTTTGCGATCCTCGAGCTGGCTTTTGGGTTTACACCCGGCGCGGCGAACTCTCCCGCGGCATTACAGGGATTGTTGATGACCTATACGATAGGCTTTGCACTACCGATGTTCGCCGCGTACCTCGCGCTCCTACGCTATCCCCTTTCGCGGACTCGGCACGAAACAATAGTGGCGCAACTAAAAGCAAAACAGCTCCGTGAAGATGATCTTGTATGATCTGTTGCGCGCCACCGGCTTGAGCGGCTACTCTGCTGGCCACCACCGATCATGACTAAGTTACACTATATCGCCCGAAAAACTTGGGTAGTCGCATTATCCGCTGCTGGTCTTTTACCGTTTGCGGCATTCACCCTGGCTACCGCGCTGGGCGAACCTTCCTTCCTATTCCCATTTATGCTCTATAGTCTGGCAATCACCTGTTTTCTTGCAGGCAGCTGGTGGGGCATTAGCCTCGCAAAAATGCCTGTAAACGCCGGTATTTTGATTGCTCCGATTGTCAGCAACGCGCTGGTCTTACTGAGCGTTATTGCCCTGTGGCAGGGCAATAAGACGATATTTCTACTTAACCAAATTGTGGTTTTTTTGATCTTGCTTATTGGCGAACACATCTTGCGCCCCTTCACCCAGGCACCGCCCTATTACCGACATATGCGCCTCTGGGTCACATTGACCGTCATCGTCATTCATGTCTTGCAGTTATTGTTTAGCCTCTAACCCGTCAGCTTTCTCTACCGCGCCGTGGGCCATATCGCTCGCCTCACCGCGCCCCCACAGCCTCAATCGAATCTATCTCAAGGGCAAACGGACCGTTTAGATTGTCAGCTATCATCACACCAACGCTTTGAATCGATCTAAGATCAAGGGGTCTAGCCTGCACCCGCTGACCCCGCCAGGTGGCAACAAAGTCAGAAAATGGCAGTATGATGTCGCGCCACTGATCAGCCACTGTTTCAAATTCTGCTCGGTAGGCCACCGAGCGCCGACCGGTCATTAAGCGCATTTGGTAAGACCGTCCGTCGCCGCGAATGCGCACCTTCAGACCCTCAAATGGTCCCAGATTCATCCTTTGAGGAATCGAGCGAATCGAGGCAAATCCGCCGCCGTTTAGATTCAATTTCCCGGTGAAGTGCAGCGCGCCATTGTTAACGCTGAACTGACTGGTTGAACGCCCGCCCATCACCGTGTCATTGACCACACCCCACTGCAGCACAGAGCCATCGTCTGAATCGAAACTCGCCAGAACAACGGAATTAGGCGACCCCAAGCGAGCAGCGTCACCCTCTGATGCCCCACCAGCTCTGACCCCAGAACCCAATGAACACAGTATAAAAATGATCAATAGCGCTTTCATTCAACCAGATTGAATGATTCGGGGTGAACAAGCCGTCAATCAAGCGTTAATTTTAGTAAGATCTACATTTAAAGAACTACAAAAAATTTAAGTGAGCACCATCAACACCATGTCTGCGGATCGTCCTTTACGCATTGGCAAAAACAGCGGCTACTGGCGGCACCTTGCCGCATGCGTCGTCGTTTTTCTCGCCTGTGGTCAACTAATGGCAAATACCACACTCACCTCAGTCAGCTTGCAAGATGCGCAGATAAGTCTTGATGGTGTTCCCGATGAACCCGTGTGGGCACAACTACCGGTGTACCACAACCTGCGGGTGACGGAACCAGATACGCTAGAAAGTCCTGAATTTGCTACCCAGGTGCGAATGTTTTACACGGCCAAGGGTTTGTATGTCAGCGCCGTAATGCAACAACCCTCTGAGAGCCTTGTGCGTCGGCTGTCTAACCGCGACCAATTACTCAACAGAGACAGCTTTAGCGTAACACTGGACACCTCAGGAGAGGGGCTCTATGGGTATTGGTTTGAGCTCAGCCTAGGCGGTTCCAAGGCCGATGGCAAATTGGCGCCCGAACGCTCCTTCACCCGCCAATGGGATGGCGCATGGTCAGGCGAAACAGCTGTCGTTGATAACGGCTGGAGCGCCGAGCTGTTTATCCCTTGGTCAATCCTCAGCATGCCCAATATCGAGGCTCAACGGAGACTTAACTTTTGGTTACAACGCAAAGTGGCCCACGCCAATGAAGAATATTCATGGCCGGCACTACCCCGCTCCAAACCCAGATTCATGACCGCATTGGCACCCATGGCCGTTTCAGGGGTCAACCCACGACAGCAGTGGGCTGTGTTTCCCTATGCAGCAACACGCCATGACGCAATCAAAGATACTTCCAAAACGACAGCGGGATTAGACGTGTTTTGGCGGCCAAGCAGTAATCTGCAACTGACCGCCTCGGCAAATCCTGACTTTGGCGCGGTTGAATCTGATGATGTGGTGGTTAACCTAACCGCGTTCGAAACCTTTTTCCCCGAAAAACGTTTGTTTTTCCTTGAAGGTACCGAAGTTTTTGTGACCTCCCCGCGAGCCACCCCAACTTCAGTGTCGCTGCGCAGTCAAGGCGGACGTCAACCGCCACAATTGTTTAATCTTGAACCTACAACCTTACTCAATACGCGCCGCATCGGCGGTGCGGCGCGACACCTAGATGTCCCTGATGACGTTGATGTAGCGGGTGTAGAATTAAGCCGGCCAACTGAATTGTTTGGCGCAGTAAAAGCGGTCGGCCAGGCGGGTAGCCTGCGTTATGGCATTTTAACCGCCATGGAAAAGAATGTTGAAATCGATGGCACCCACGTCACATCCGGCAGCCCGGTTCAACTCACCACTGATGGACGGAATTTTGGGGTCCTGCGTGCGTTATACGAGGACACTCAAGGGGAAAGCCGCCGCTCGATCGGTTGGATGGGAACTGTTACCCAATACCCAAACCGCGATGACGCGGTTGTACAGGGCATTGACACCCATTGGCTATCAGCAAACGGACGTTGGTCCTGGGATACACAATTTGTGGGATCCAAAACAGACGAGGCAACCGGATACGGGCTCTGGACAGACATCGGATGGACACCGCAACAGGGGATGAGCCACAGGTTGGCAGTGGATTTGCTTGATGACGATGTCGACCTTTCCGATCTGGGTTATCTTCGACGCAACGATTCCATCAGCTTTAGATATAGCTTTTTTACCACAGAGTCTCAGGGCCTTTCGCCCCATCTCCAGCGTCGCAACCGCGGTATATTTATGAGCTCTGGCACCAACACCGACGGCGAATTGGCGCGAGGTTATTTAGGTGCTTTCACAACGTTAGTTTTTTCCTCAAATTCTGAACTTAGGGCTGAGATTGACTGGCTGCCCGGACACTATGACGACCGAACCAGCCGTGGCAATGGCAGCTATAAAGTAAAAGATGGCTACTTTTTTTCCCTCGGCTATGGCACCGACGCTTCGCGCCCCTTCTCGAGTTCGCTACAACTTGGCAGTCGATCCGAGGACTTAGGCGATCCCATGTACTTTGTTGATTTAGGATTCACTTGGGTGCCAACCCATCAATTTTCGCTGAATCTGGACTTGCGCTGGAAAAAGCGCAACAACTGGCTAGTGCACCAGAGCGCTGGAGAAATGAGTGGGTTTGACGCCATCGATCTAGCCCCTTCCATGTCTATGGATTTCTTTGTTAGCGCAAAGCAGCAACTGCGCCTGACCCTGCAATGGGTTGGCATACAGGCAAAGGAACAAGCGCGCTACCGAGTGCCATTATCTTCCGGCAACCTCATCAAAGAGTCCGACGACCATCCAAATGACGCAGATTTCACTATTTCTCGGCTGGCCGCTCAACTGCGCTATCGCTGGGAGATAGGACCGTTATCAGATTTATTTATCGTTTATACACGCGGATCTAATCTGGAGAATCAAGTGCAAGCTGACTTTGACAAATTACTGGTAGATGCATTTAATGACCCCATCGTAGATAACGTTATTGTCAAACTACGCTATCGATTTGGCAGCTGAACGCGGCAGCGGCTTCAAGTGCCCGCAGCTATGCAGACCCGACTAATTTAATGTGTTCTGGTAAAGTTGCCGATAGCCCCCGCTACGCGGATCGATTTCTAGCAGTCGCAGCGCAAACCTTTTGGCCTGCTCACGCTGCCCCAGCTGCAAATTATAATTGGTCAAGGCCAATAGCACCTCTTCGTTACCCGCTTGCGTCTCCAACAACTCTTTGAGTTGCGCAATCGCTTTGCGGGGCTCGCCCAGATCATGCAACGCGATGGCATATACGTAGCGGTAATGCCATCCCGCAGTTTCCAGTTCGGCAGCCCTGCCTAAATACTCAAGCGCCTTATCAGAGGATTTGCTGCGCGTTTCCAACAAACCAAGGGAATAAAGTGTCGCCCCGTGATCCGGAGCAAAGGCCAACACACTCAATAATATCTTGCGCGCTTGCTCGTCTCTGTTTTGACCGCGCAACAGATCCGCCAAATTGAGGTGTGCGGATATAAACAAAGGATTAAGATCAATCGCCTCGCGATAGGCTTTTTCGGCCGCCGATAATTGACCTCGCTGCGCATAGAAATCCCCCAGCTGCAGCTGAGTTTCAGGCATATCCGCGTGCAAACGAAAAATTGACAACAACCAGTCGAACAGCGCTTGAAGCTGCTTGGCCTGGGTTTGGTTGACCTGATTCAGCGGCACACCAGCAAGTGACATTGCCACCTCCATGCGGACTGCGGCAACTTCGTCTGCCAATACAGGACGCAACATTTGATAGCGTTCGGCAAGGGGCAGAAAAGCCAGCGAACGAACCGCACTGACCCGCAGCAATGGATTTTCATCAAGCAGCATCACAGTTGCCGTCTGCCGAACCTCTCGAGTCGCCAAGTCACCAAGTGCTTCCATGCCGGTCGCTCGCCATATGGGCGCCGCCGCAGAGTCATTAACCAGCGCGGATAAGACTGGCACGGCGGCACGATCGCCTTGCTCAACCTGCTGCAACGCACGCACCATAGCGCTGGCAGCCTCAGGTAAAGCCACCCCCCAAGCATCCAGACTATTGACCGCCCACTGCGCATCTTTGTTCGTATGACAGCCGGTGCACGCATTTGGCGTGCCCGTTGTCAGCGATAGGTCAGGCCGGGGGATTCGCAGACTGTGATCGCGTCTGGGGTCAACAACCATATAAGTGGTTTCCGGCATATGGCAGTTGGCACACAATGCACCGCTTGATTCCGGCAAGTGGTGATGATGAGCCGGTGTATCGTATTGCTTCACTTGATGACATTGCGCGCAAACCCCGTTACCGGGCGAACGCAATGTCTGACTGTGGGGTTCATGACAATCACTGCACACCACGCCCGCGTTAAACATCTTGCTCTGCACGAACGAGCCATAAACAAAATTCTCATCCAGAACTTGGCCATCAAGGTGGTAAAAGGGCGGTCTGGGAAGCAACAGTTGATGGGTGGCGAGCAAATCCTCTCCATGGCGGTAGGCACCCAAAGTACCCCGCCGCGCATGACAGCGACCGCAACTATCCACCTGGCCCTGAGCGTTGCGCGGTTCGGTCCGAAGAGCTATATCCTTTTCTGCAGAGAATACCCACTCACCCGATGCAGCAAGCGATGTGTCAAAACCGCTGTCTTCAAATCTCGCCAATTGCCCGGCTTTGGCCGCTTTAATATGACGCTCCCCGGGACCATGACAGGCCTCACAACCCACATCGATTTCTTCAAACGTGGTTGCAAAGGATCTGTCTTGGGCGCTGTAATTCTTCACTAAGTGGGTGCTGTGGCATTCTGCACAACGACTGTTCCAGTTCTGAAATGGACCTGTCCAGTGCAGCGGATCATCATATGCAATCACCTCATCTGGATACAAATGAAACCAACGCTGACCACCCTGACCCACAGGCCTTGCATCCCAGGCAATACTCAACGCCTGCAAGCGCCCCCGGGACAGGGGCAATAAATATTGCTGTAGCGGATAAACGCCAAAGACATACTGCACGGTAAAGGTCTCGGGCTCACCGTCCTCACCCTCTGTGCGGACCTTATATAGTCCCCCCTGTCGATAAAAACGGGTTGTAACGCCGGCTTTCGTAAAGGTGACGTCATCAAAGTTTCCCAAGACCGTCTCGGCTGTGGGCAATTGCATCGCAAGATCATGGTGCGACCCCTGCCACTGGCTATATTCGTTCGCGTGGCAAGTCTTGCAGCTCTGGCTGCCGGCATATGCATGCGTTGCATTGACGTGCACGAGGCTGATCAAAATGAGACACAAAAGCCCGAATAATTTCAATATGAAGCACACTTATGGATAACCAAACTGGCTTACCCTAACTGATGCATTCACAAACTCCAAACCACATCGAGACCACCCAACGGATAAATAAATAGGCCTGATGAGGGCGCCCAAACCAGCACTTACACAGCACTATAGAGTCAACGCCAACCGCAGGTTTCAGCGCTGCATTTTACGCAACACCCAGATAGGCTTGATAATTTTTACAATAAAAATGATCTAACTCTTCGTCGGTTGCGCCCACCGCTTCAAGACTGCGCTCATAGTCTCCAAAAGGATCTTTGCCTCCCTCGGGGTGCGGATAATCTGTGTTAAACATCAAAATATCTTTGCCCACATTTCGCAAAATCCAGCCAGCATTTTCTGTATGCAACGGCGCTACTTTCACCTGGCGTTGAAAGTACTCAGACGGTTTTAAACTCAGCTGCTTTAAACCCTGATCAAACTTGCCCAACAATGAGACACCCATATCCAAATTCATTAAACAGGCTGGCACCCAGTTCGCCCCCAACTCAATCAGCCCGACTTTCAACTTCGGAAATCGCTCCAGCACCCCATCATAAATCATACACGTAAGCCAACGTTCAATAGAGTGGTGAATAACTGGCATATCTTTAGGCTTGGTCGATTCAATATTGCCCAGATTGCCTTCCAGCACTCTTTTTGTTCCTGTATTCATGTAAACCGAGGGCATGTTCTGGCCACTGCCTATGTGCAATGTCACCGGCACACCGGCTTCCTGAAGCATCGCCCAAAGCGGGTCATAGGCGATATGTGATGGCGCTCGCCCCTCCACCGCATCTGATCCAATCCAAATGGCATTTATACCCATCTCGAGCGCCAACTTGAGCGATATCTGTGCCCGCTGCGGGTCCTTCAGAGAAATAAAACCCACCGAAAGTAACCCGGTGTCATCCGCACAGAAGTCTGCCATACCGCGATTTAATGCATCGCAGCCTCCGTACACAAGATCCAGATCTTTCGAGCGCGCAAATCGGCTGGCACCAATCGAAGGAAAAATCAGTTGAGACCGAATACCCATAATATTCAGTACGTCACTACGTTCCCGCTTTTCCACAGCGCCATAGGCACTCCACATATTACGTTTGCCGGGATGCGCAAAAATATCCGCTTTCATTGCCTCGGTAAGCTCGGGGTCACCCCCATCAAGGCGCTTCTTGGCTGCCGCCATAATGCCGTCAAGAGCGGGCATATTCAGATCAAATAATCCCGGGGCGAGATTGTTCTGAACATACGCCGAAGCATAACTTTCAAGCCAGCCACGCCCTTCAATGATATGGCTATCCGCGTCGTGAATAACTCGGTTTGCTCGATGTGTCATCTGCTTTGCCCTCCAACGTATCTGATAATTTATTATAGTAAATATATAATAGGGATTCGAAACACAAACCACAACATCAAGAGATTCAATCGATCTGCAAGGCTTTTGTTCCACCCAAAATGAACAAAACTGTCGCCTCAATCAGTTCAGTTTTGTTGCCGCCATAGCGATGATATTGAGCGGCTGCAGCCTGCGAGGCGCCGGACGCCAAAACCAGAACTTGCTCAGCGTGCATGCTTTCAACGTTGAGATAGCCGCTGAGCGATTTTACGAGATATTTCGCCATGACCCTGCGCCGTTTTTTTTCAATGTCTGCCAGCGAGTCATAAACATCCGGCTGACCACGCAACATATTGATGATGTTATTGTCGGAAAATTGCTCAAAGTTAACTTCAACCACCCGCGCGATGAAAGCGCGATAATCGCTTGCACCAGCGATCTGATGTTCGAGCTCATTGCCAATTTCTTTTGATTCACGCAGCAGCAATTCCTGCAACAGATTCAGGCGCGTAGCAAAATATTTGTATATCAGCGGATGACTGACCTGTGCTTCTTTAGCGAGGGCATCCATGGTGAAGCTTGAGAGCCCGCGATCGACAATGAGGCTACGAGCGCAGTCAAGCAACTGCATTCGGCGATGATGCGGGGCAAGGCGTGTACGTTTAGCGGTAGTCATCACGCAACATTAGCGAATTTAACGCCCCTTAGAAACAGACAACCGGTTAAACATCGCTGGCGGCAGTGCCGCCGGATCAAGTACGATTTACACCCACTGTGATTTAGATCCATTAGGGCAAAACATCAAAAACCAGAGGTTGACCTATTATGCTCAGCAAAGAACAAATCAAGTTCTATCACGACCATGGTTATCTGTTGCTGGATTCCTATGTCCCAGCAGATTTAATGGCTCGGTTAACGGCGGCGACCCAAGCGGCAGTTGATGCGAGCAGAACATTAAATAAATCCAATAGGCGATATGATTTTGAGCCAGATCATACTGCACAGAAGCCTCGATTGAGGCGACTTGTCTCTCCAGTAGATGTTGATGAGACTTTTCGCCACCTGATGCTGGACGGGCTAGTCGCTAAAATCGCCATGGCCATTTTAGGTCAGCCGGCCAGATTTCATCACAGTAAATTGAACTTTAAGTGGTCTGAGGGCGGCGAGGAAGTCAAATGGCATCAAGATATCCAATTTTGGCCGCACACCGATTTTTCACCCCTGACCATTGGGGTTTACCTTGCAGATGTCGATGACGATATGGGCCCGATGGGGGTCATACCCGGCAGTCACAAGGGTGAGCTTTTTGACTTATACGCCAACGACGGCAAGTGGGCGGGCGCCATCAAAGAAGAACAATTAAACCGCGTGGATCTTGACCGCGTGGTCTGGCTAAAAGGACCAGCCGGGTCAATCACCGTTCACAACTGCTGCATGGTACACGGCAGCTACCCAAATCAATCTAATAGAGTGCGTCCATTACTACTCCAAACCTACTCAGCAGCAGACTCGTATCCCGTTATGAACCTAGGTGCCAATGGTGCAATTGGTCCACATGGTGGATACGTCATCGGTGGCAGTGCGCCGCAAAACCTAACCGTCCAGGGCAGAACCATGCACGCGGCCCCAGACTGGGCAGAAGTCCCGACTATTTTTGGATCACAGCAAGGCGACGGGAAACTTAGCTGAGCCTTTGCACGCGCTGCCCTTTGCAGGGCATTGACCAGCCTCAATTGCGATTGGACCAACGCTGATGCCAGTGGATTCAATTATTCTTTTCATCCCGACGATCGCCGCTATTTCCCTGACCCCGGGGCTGTGTATGACACTGGCGTTCACTTTGGGCCTGACCGTCGGTTACCGGCGCAGCCTGTGGATGATGACTGGAGAGCTGGCCGGTGTCAGCACAGTCTTCACAGCCTCGTTCTGGGGTTTGGCGTGGCTCATGTCGTTGAACCCAGAAATTTTCCAATTCATCGCTGTTGCCGGTGGAAGTTACTTAATCTACCTATCCATCACGTTATGGCGAGTAACACCTGAACAAATCAGCGCCCGCAAAAACGTCGATACACATGCGACCACCTTGATCGTGCTTGGGTATGTCACTGCAGTCATGAACCCTAAAGGCTGGGCCTTCCTGCTCGCGCTGTTACCGGGCTTTGTCGACACCTCGAGGGCCGCCGTTCCTCAGTTCGCGATCATGCTCGCTATTATGTTGACAACCGAATTCTTGGCCATGTCCACTTATGCAAAAGGCGGTCAATGGCTGGCAGCACGCCTTGGTACATCACAAGGACTGCGCAATGCCAATCGCGTCGCAGCTGGCATGCTACTTTTAGCCGCGCTTTGGATACTCACTGGGACCGTTTTTGCATAACCTCTGCATTTGGCCTTGGACAAAAGGCTACCCAAATATCGCCACGCTTAAAGTACGTATTAAAGCGTCAGGCGATAAGCTGATGCTGCGGTACCTGAAAAGAGCGCGTTCTTTTCTGCTTCTGACAGCCCCAAACGTTGCGCAATTAGCTTAAAGAAATTCCACAAAGTCCGATAGGAAATGCAGTCCTTATCAACCGGAAAATTACTCTCGAACATACAGCGATTTGGGCCAAAAGCCTCTAACACATATTGATAGCGTGGCAGCAAGAGCTCTAAAAACTGGGCCGAAGACCACGGTTTGTCTGTCTGATGCATATGAAAAGGCGGCTCCCATGAGCCTATCCGCATCTGCCCACCACCGAGCTTGATCAGGACATTTGGCACCGCCGCGACACTGTCAATGGCCGCCTTCCAGGCATTAATCTCTTCGTCTTTGGCATAAGGATCAATTTTCCCTCCCAAATGGTCCACAATCACCGGCACGCTCGGAAATTTAGAGGCGAGCACGGCCAAATTGGGTAATCGGGTAAAATCCGGCGACCAATTATCAAAACTCAAGTTAAAGTGTTCAAGCAGCTGAAAACCTTCGAGAAAAACAGGATTCAGGTCGGAGGGAAATGCCGTTCGAATGCCCCGAAAATTGGGGCTGGCAGCCAAATGGGCCTCCAGTACCGGCGCAACGTGGCGTCCCAGTCTAAGGTCGGCGGCGCTAAAAATGCCGGTACACAGACGCGTAGATCCATATAGACCGGAGCGGCTCATCGCCGCAACACCGTTGACAAACTCTGTCTCGCCTACGCTACGCATTTCGCGAGGGCCATCAGCGCGGTAGTAAGCACCACACTGCGCAAATACCGTTTGTACAATGTTATGCCCGCTGTTTGTGATGTCATGACTGATCTCTTCGCAGAGGTATAGCGCCTGACGAAAACCCATGCTGGAATCACCGCGCAAGTCCCACAAATGATGATGCGGATCTATGATCGGCAAATCTGGCTCTATCACAGATTCGGCATCTTCACTGGCAATCCAGCGCTCGATATCAGCGTTTTCCAGAATACTCATATACCAGCGTCCGCGTAAATCAGGAACTAGGATTTAACCACAAGCCTTTGCAAAGCCAAAACAAATCAAACCACAACCCATCAAAACAGGCTATGCTGACGGCCCTCAGGATCCGTTAATGCACTACTCAGCGGTCAAATCGGTCGATATGACACCGTGGTCATTGCACAACAGAAACTATTAACCTGACATAGTGAGCTGAGATGAAATTCATTATTTATGGCGCAATCTTTTTTATCGTAGTGCTGTTGGTCGGCGCCACCAGCGCCTATATTTATCTGGCACCAGAGGCCGCCACCAGCCAGCCAGCCGACGATCGCACAAAACGATTATTACCTTCAGGAGAATTAATCGGGTTTGTTCAAGACGACGTTGCCAGTTGGCTGGGCATTCCCTTTGCTGAAGCACCCGTGGATCAACTGCGGTGGCGCGCTCCAAAAGCGATCAACCCATGGCCCGGCCAACTTCAGAGTTTGTCGTTCAAGCCCAGCTGCCCCCAAATCAGCCAAGGCCAGGTTACCGGTGATGAAAATTGCCTTTTCTTAAATATCTGGTCTCCCAACATCGTTGCAGATGCGCCCCAAAAAAGCCCTGTGATGTTCTGGATACACGGCGGTGGCAATAGTGTCGGCGATGCCAGCACACCCATTTATCACGGCGACAATCTCAGCCGCGAACACAATGTTGTCGTCGTCAGCATTCAGTACCGATTGGGGCCGCTAGGGTGGTTTCGGCACCCCGCCCTGACAGATGCATCATCGACGCTTGCAGACCAGTCCGGTAATTTCGGCACACTTGATATCATTGAGGCGCTAAAGTGGGTCAACAACAACATCAGCCAATTTGGCGGCGACCCAACAAACATCACAATATTCGGCGAATCAGCAGGGGCGTTTAATGTCTTGACTATGTTGGCCTCGCCTCTGGCCAAAGGTTTGTTTACTAAAGCCATCTCTCAAAGTGGTGGTTTAAACCTGAGCACCGTCGCAGAAGCTGAAAACTACGTTGACGCGCCAGATCCTGGGAACCCGCTTAGCGCGCGCGAAATTGTCAACCGATTGCTGATTGAAAAGAAATTGGCTTCTGATCGCGCAGCAGCCGTAAACCTGCAGTCAGAGATGCAACCAGAAGCACTCGCCAACTTACTGCGCAAGCTTGACCCTGCGGAGTTGTTAGGACTGTACGGTGGCGCATTTGCTGGGATGCTGGGCAACCCCGATCTGATTGCAGATGGGCATGTTCTCCCCAAAGGCATGAGCAGCACAGAAATTTTTTCGGACAGAAACAACTATCACGCGGTACCCATTATTCTTGGCACAAATCGAGATGAAACCAAATTATTCACCGCCTTCGGCAGCCGTCACGTAGAAAAGACCTTAGGTTTCCCATCCGGCTTCAAAAACCTCGAAGCGTACAATCGAGACAACAAGTACGCGACACTGGCTTGGAAAATACGCGCAGTGGATGAGTTAGCCGCGGCCATGTCCGCAGCTCAAAGTGAACCCGTTTACGCCTATCGCTTTGACGTGGATGACTGGCGCAGTCTCGGTTTTGTTGAGCTCAAAGATTTATTTGGCGCCGCGCACGCTTTGGAGATTCCTTTTGTATTCAACAAATTCATCAAACCCATGCGGCTGATTTTCCCGGATGCAATGCAGCCACAATTTCAGTCTCTGGCCACACAAATGGGCGGTTACTGGGCACAATTTGCCCACACAGGTGAACCTTCAACCGGAAGCAGCGGTGAATCGCCACTTTGGTCCGCCTGGCAAGCCGAAGAATCTGCGGCACCGGGAATGATGGTTTTTGATACACAGAGTGATCGGGGCGTTCGAATGGTGTCCGAGCAGATGACACGCGCTGATCTCAAGCAAGCATTTCTATCTGATAATACCTTTGAGACCCAAACAGAATATTGCAGCGCCTACAAAAACCTGTTCAGCGGCAGCGGATTTGACTCAACCGAATATCAAAACTTAGGCAAACAAGGCTGTTAAAACGCAACTCAACAGCAAATCGCTTCAGGTCGGCATTTTGCGCAGAATCGCTGAATAGTTAAACTAACTGGCCCAATTAGATAACAATTCCGCAACGGCCGCTGTTAGCTTTTTTGCCGTCGGAATATGCAGAAATTCATTCGGGCCGTGGGCGTTAGAGCGCGGCCCCAGCAAACCGGTAACCACAAACTGTGCATCCGGTAATTTTCTAACGAGAAACTCCATAAACGGGATCGATCCACCACATCCCATATACATCGCGGGAGCGCCAAAATAGGCATGCGACGCCTTGTCCAGAGAGGCCTTCAAGCGCGGTGTTGTCGGCGGGGAATGCCAGCCAGCTGCAGCGTGTATTTTCAGCTTAAGCTCAGCACCATTGGGGGGATTTTCCGTCAGCAGTTTATTCAGCGCCACCGCCGCCGCATCTGGATTCAGCGTGGGCGGAATTCTCAAAGATAATCGCGCGGAGGTTTCGGGTCTAAGCACATTTCCCGCTTCCTCTGGTGCCGGCGCACCCGACAAACCCGTTACTGCAAGCGTTGCCGCCCAGGTATTATTAAGGACAAGTTCAGTGGGATCCTGTGACAATGGCTTACCCTCACCGGCAAAGGGATACATATCAGCAAAGGAGCCCGCGAGAACGCGCCCGGCTTCAATGGCTTCCGCGCGCCTAAATTCGGGGATTTGTTCACTTAGAAAATCAGGCGTAATCACCCCTGTATTTTCGTCCTCAAGGCGGGAAATCAATTGCCTTAACAGACGAAAACTTGACGGAACGATGCCCCCTGCGGCACCTGAGTGCACGCCTTCATGCAGAACTTTTACAGTTAGATCAGCAATTAACATACCGCGCAACGAAGTGGTGACCCAGAGCTGGTCATAATTCCCGCAGGTAGAATCTAACGCAATGACCAAACTGGCTTCACCGATTTGCGGTGCCAGCTTATCCATATAATAGGATAAATCAGGGCTACCACTTTCCTCGGAAGCCTCAATTAAAATCAAGGTTCGAGGATGCGGCACCCCTTGGTTTTGCAGAGATTTTATCGCCGCAATAGCGGAATATATTGCATAGCCATCATCCGCGCCCCCACGCCCGTATAGCTTATCGTCGCGAAACACCGGCTTAAACGGCGCAAGACCATCGTCCCAACCGGTGAACTCAGGTTGCTTATCAAGATGACCGTAGATCATAACGGTCTCATCGATTTGGCCCTGGACTGTCAAAAGTATTGTTGGTGTGCGACCCGGCAATCTGTGCACTTGACACTCAAGACCCGCGATATCCTGTGCTTGTACCCATTCCAGCATCAACGCAACAGCCGCGTCCATAAAGCCGTGTGCTTCCCAGTTCTCGTCGAACAGAGGCGACTTATTTGGAATTTGGATATATTCAGCCAGACTCGGGAGAATGCTGTGATGCCAAAAATCATCAATAAATCTGGCGTTGTTTACACTGTTCAAATCTACGCTCTCCTATAATCAGATTGGCAAAGATCAACCACCGAGGTCGCTCACCAACGCTCGAGCCAAGGGCGCAAAACCACCTCAAAGGCCCAGGTGGAGCGATGCTGCCGATGCAGATACAGGTAAGTCTCAGCAATTTGATCGGGATCTGCCATATTGTCGTCCACAGCCTCACCAGCAAGCCAATGCGCTCGGGTGCCGTCATTGCGTTTCCAACCAATCGCAGCATCTATGGGCACATGCGCCACGTGAATACCTTGGGGCATCAACTCTCGCGCCATACTTTGAGCCAAACCAGATTTTCCGTGGCTTGCTAAAGCAAACGCAGCACTTTTTGCATAACCTTTGAAAGCAGCACTTGCATTTGTGAATATCAGTGAACCCTTGTGGCCATCTTCATGCTCATCATTGTCTGCCATCACCCGGGCGGCCTGCTGCCCCACTAAAAACGCGCTAAAGGCCGAATTTTTTATCACCTGCAGAACAAGATCGGGGTCCACTTCTGTGATCGATTTCCGAAATATCCCCTCCATACGACCATCGATATTGTGGACAACGAGCCTGGGCTTACCCAGATCCGCAGTCACCTCGCCGAATAGTTTTTCAACCGATGACGGATCCTGTGCATCACAGGTGTAACATCGAACACCCCACTGGGCCTCCAACTCAAGCATTACCGGCTTTTGGGCAGCACGTGCAGCTATCGCTACCTGCATACCTTGTGCCGCAAATAAACGAGCGCAGCTGGCGCTTATCCCCGGGCCACCGCCAATAATCAAGGCAACTTCGGCTTCGGAATCTGACTCTAGCGACTGCATCGTTCACACCTCTTCATCTAGGACCGTTCGCAACGTTTGCAACTCGCTTGAACCTCTTCATTGGCTCAGCACATACGCAAGCATTTCTAGCACCTGCTCCACACTGGTGGCCCAAGCCATCGCGTGCGCATCGACCTCTTTGAGAGGGTGCACCAGGTCAGCATCATGCAAGGTGATATACGGTTTGCCCAATGCTGCGCAGCGACCTGCGTCAAACGCCGCATTCCATTGTTTGTACTGCGAACCAAAACGAATCACAGCGATATCACACTTGTCGATCATAGTTTTTATGCGAATCGCGTTAACCTTGGCCGACTTATGATCACGCCAGAAATTGCTGGTTTCCTCTCCCAATAAATCGCCGGCGGCGTCACTGGCGGGGTGGTCGGTCACTGCTGAGGAAAACCTCACCGGCAATTTGCGGACCGCACAGCCATTTTCAATACGCTCTCGCCAGTCGGTGTGAATTTCACCCGACAGATAAACAGTTAAAACCAAATTCCTACTCCATATAGCCACGGGCCCGTTAATGTCGGACGCAGACGACGCACCCAAATAGGGACTAACAAAAACAAACCCGTCAAAAATACCACCTAATTGCCGCAGTGATGGTCACACCAGAATCGACCCATTGGTGTCAATTCCTGGGTATTTCAACGCACTCCATTTAACGCGGCCTTGACTCAGAAAAATACATAAGCGCGAACCACCACATTTTTGCGACACCGCGCATCCGGCGCCGCGTTCGGGTCAATGCTCGCTGTATGAAACGACCAGCGAGAGACAGACCCATCAGTGACGGAGTCATAACACTTCAACATAGACACTTCGTCTGATCGTTGCTGAGGCAGCCAATACCATTCATGCTCCGGGCGATAGGCGAAGCGGGTCGTTTCTCCAACGCGATCGTCATAAACTCGATAATTTGTCATATAGGGCTGATCAGCAAACGAGGGCCATGCACAAAGCACAAATGGATTTTGCTCAACAGTCTCCATCGGCTTCGCTAGATTAATCGACATAAAACGACGCGACATCTTGGCCTGCGCCTGTGCCACCGTATAGCGCTGCTCACGCCCAAAATTTCTGAGATTTTGAGTTAGCAGCTCTCGGCAACGCACCCGCCCACTGTTATCGTTGAGATCATTGTGCACAAGGTTTGCATAAAAGGCGTTCACACCAGGATTTTTCGCATCCTGATCTTCGGTTCGATCTCCGTCATAGTCCTTGTCGAAGACATCATGGTTAAACACCAACGCATCAGTGGACTGCGGAAAGAATTCCAGCAGAGCTTTTTCAACTTCCGGATAGAAAATCTGTTCTACCTGTTGAGCATCATAAAAATTTTGGCACTTGGAGTCGATCCGCGTCAACGCCAGGCCCAGCTTGTCCATACACGCCGGCGAGTTCGGTGACAATCCAGGGTAATACTCCTCGATGCGCCGTGCATCCCTGAGAATTTGAGGAAAATAAAGACAACGGCGCAACTCGTCCCGCTCTTCTTTTTTTAGCGCTTGTGCGTCATCAGCGCGCGCAGGGTCCCGCCAAAGGGCATTGCTTGGCACAATAGAATAAGAAGGGGCTTCAAAAATACTATAGCGCAATGGCACAGCCAACCCACCTTCAGGGGCCTGCAGTTTTTGGGCTTTAATGTAATCTAGGCATTCTGAATACCGCCTAAATCCTAGGCCCCATTTTGTGTTAATTGCTCCAGAGGGTGCGTTTTCGATGTCGTGCGTGACCTTCGCTCCAATCCCTGTACGAATCTGCTGCAGGGCATCTTCTATTGCAGCAGCAGTGCCTGCGTCGCCATTTTCACTGAAGGACATATACGACAAGCCGTCATTGGCGGCAATCGGTGGGGTTTGACCGACGGTCAATTCTGGAGCCGGCACATAGACCCCATCTGGATTGTTTGGAATACTCATCGCTGCTCACGCAATTGGCCTTAACATGATCATACATTTATTCAGTAACCTTGCAAAAACCAATGGCGCTGCACTGGCGCTAAAGATGCACACCTGCGGAGGCAAATATGAGCGTTAACCTACTTTCCCCGGCGCAGTGGGCGCGAGCTTGCGCCGCGGACGGCGAGTTTCGGCAAGCGGCTAAATACTGGACGGGAGGCCTTAAGCTGTGCGTCGGCGACGTTCGTCTCGAGATCGCTCTAGACAACGGCCGTGTCACCGCGGGCACCAGCTCCGCCACTGAGGGCATCATCACCTTCTCGGGCGATGAAAACGTCTGGTCAGCAATACTCGCCCAGCCGCCCACGCGTTTTAATAACGACCTCATGGCCAACATTGCCACCGACAATGGAATTGTGCGCAGCGCCGAATCGGTAGTTGCGGCTCAATATTATGCTGCAGCCATGCGCGCGGTCGAATTACTGCGCCCAGCGCCAGCGGCCTATCCGTTGCGCCCGGGAGATGTAGCCCAGGAGGGCCGCTTTGATTCGCCTGTCGGCCGTTACATTCATCTCAACCTCGAGGGCTACGACCACCGTATTTATTTCGAAGAAGCCGGCCAGGGCATACCGGTGCTCTTGCAACACACCGCCGGCTGTCATAGCAGTCAGTGGCGGCACCTGTTTGAAATACCTGAAATTACTCAACGATTCCGCCTAATTGCCTACGACCTCCCCTACCACGGCAAGTCAATTCCCCCAGTTGAACGCCCATGGTGGTCACAGGCATATAATCTCAAAGGGGATTTTCTGCGCTGTGTGCCTCTGACACTGACTCATGCGCTGAATCTGGAAAGCCCAATTTTCATGGGTTGTTCAGTTGGTGGTTTATTGGCACTCGACTTGGCCCACAAACACCCCGAGATCTTCCGTGCCGTCATTTCGGTTGAAGGCGCTCTGCATATCGAGGGCAGTCAAAGTCAGTCAAAGGCGTTGTATCACCCTCAGGTCAACAGCGAGTACAAAGCTCGTCTGATGAATGGCTTGATGTCGCCAACGTCTCCAGAGGCCTACCGCAAAGAAACAGGTTTCGTTTACGCGAGCGGCTGGCCACCTGTATTTTTAGGTGATCTGCATTATTACCTTGAAGAATATGACCTGCGGCAGCACGCCAGCGATATTGATACAACACAGGTAGGCGTGCACATACTCTCGGGAGAGTATGACTACAGCGGGCGATCGGAACTCGGTCGCGAGGCCCACAGCGCCATCAGCGGATCCACGTGGAGCGAAATGAGCGGCGTAGGTCACTTTCCCATGTCTGAGAATCCAGTGGCCTTCATTGAGTACCTGATGCCAATTTTGAACACCTATCGCACCTGACCACTGGCACTGAATGTTGCTAACGGGTTAGGTCACATGACAGGGGTATATATGACACCCTTCTTTACGAGCGGCACGCCTAATGCCAAGCCAACCATGGCTCGCACAGGCAAGCCGCTGACCAGCGGCGCGAGTGGAATTATGTCGGCGTATAAATGCTACGTCTGACGTTGGAAAACACCCGCTTGACCATCGGTTCGAACAATTCGAGCGACAGATCAGGTTTCTCGTAGTCGAAGGCCACATTATCGTACTCAGCAATAAAATGCGCCGTACGCTCAAAATGCGGATTGTCGCGGTACTGGTCCCGCATATTTGGGTCCAATCCAATGTGATGAAAAAAGTTAAGACCCTGAAAAATCCCGTGGTGTTTAACCATCCAATGGTTCTCTTCCGACACAAACGGTTCCAGAATTGCTGCCGCAACATCGGGATGATTCACTGTCCCCAGAGTATCCCCGATATCATGCAATAACGCACAGACCACATATTCTTCATCTTCGCCTGCTTCTGCTGCCAACTCGGCTGACTGCAAGGAATGTTGAAGTCGCGTAACCGGGAAGCCACATGGCGTATCTAGCAGCTTCAAATGTTCTAAAATCGCCACTGACCGATGGGCTTCGTGCTCGCGATTATAGGCGTTCATCGCAGCCCAATCTGCTTGCGTACTCTCCGTAAAGCTCTTGAACTTCACTGACATGTTGCTTCACTCCTGATAGTGCGTTACCTCTAAATGATACAGATTTGACCAAAACTTAACTAACTTATTTTTTCCCAGCAGCATCAACCACCCCAAACCTGCCCAACACAAGTTGGGATGCTCAACGTGACACTACCTGCCGTTGTGTGATTTTATTAGATATCGGTCCTTGATGGACTTTCAAATATTCAAGCAACTCAGGAGGATTTTTATGAAAAATCGATATTTCTTATTTTTTGGGGCTTTGCTGTTGTGCCCGCTCACTGGCTTTGCCGACCATCATGAGGGCAACAGTTCAGACCACACGAGTGCTGAATGGCAAATCGAGGCATACGGTTCAGCCGCGCCCGACTTTATCGGCGATCACGCCACGATTATCGCTGCAGACGGATCAACCATCAGACCAGGCAGCAACGGATGGATTTGTCAGTCAGCAAATCCTCGACCGATGCCAACAACAGGATGGTCTTCTGCACATGAAGCGATGCCGGCCTGCCACGACGGCGAGGGAATGCAATGGATGAGTGGATATATGGCCGGCGAAGCGCCTGAACTCACCAGAGATACCTATATGTGGATGCTGCATGGCGACGTCGGCGAGGACAACACAACACCCGGCGTACTCAACCAAGCAGATGCCAAGCCAGAACATTGGATCGAGTCAGGACCTCACCTTATGCTGATGCCGAAAGACCCAGCAACACTGGCAAACTTTACGACCGATTTCACCACTGGGGCGCCGTATGTCATGTTTGCCAATACCCCGTACGCCCACCTTATGATTCCTCTGGACGGGTATTATCAACACCAGCCAGAATCTGCACCAAAATAAACGCTCTCGCCACACGGACATAAGCTGTTGCCTGCGCATTTCCCGCGCGGGCAACGGCATTGAGAAGCAATAAAACCTTCAGAAATCCTGCCAAGCGCACCGTGCAGCGCTCAAGCTTGCTATTATCAGGCCTATAATTGGCAAGCTATCTTTTTGTGATGTCCGCAAGGACGGGTAGATCTCAATAGCAATCAGGAAACGAGTGAAAAAATGGTAAGCAGTACAACAGCAAATGGCCACATGACAGGCTTTGGCACTCCGGTGTATCGAAATTACGTCCTCATGCTGCTGATGTGTGTTTATACCCTTAATTTTATCGACCGAACTCTGATTGCTGTGGTGGCGCAACCCATTATTGATTCCTTTGGCCTCACGGACTCTCAGTGGGGCCTGTTGTACGGTCCTCCGTTTGCCATTTTTTATGCTGCAATGGGGCTCCCCATCGCTTTATGGGCGGATCGCGCTAATCGAGTAAAGATCATCGCGATCTGTATCGTATTATGGTCCGTCATGACCGCGTTGTGTGGCATCGCCGCCGGGTTTTTGACGTTGCTGTGCTTTAGAATCGGCGTAGCGGTGGGTGAAGCCGGTTGCACCCCGCCCGCAAATTCAATTATTGGCGATTACTTTATCGCGCGTAAAAGGGCCACTGCGCTTGGCATCTATTCTATGGGCGTCACGCTCGGTGGCGTTCTGGCTAACTTATTCGGCGGACCAATTGCGCAGATGGAGGGCGCTGACGTTGGCGCATGGCTGAGCGATATTGGACTCGGCGCACTGTTTTCTTCACTCGACTGGGCAAATATCGAGGGCTGGCGAATCGCGTTTATTGTTGTAGGCGTACCCGGCGTCGTTGTCGCGCTCGTTGTACAACTCACCATAAAAGAGCCACCCAGAGGCTACAGCGATCCACAAGACACCGCTGCAAAACCGCGCGCGCACTGGGCTGAAGCCTTCCACGAACTGAAGCACAAACCGAGCTTCTGGTGGATGGCTATCGGAGCCTCTCTGGTGGCCTTTGTGGGCTATGGTGTGGTCAGTTTTCAAGCCCCTTTCCTGCAAAGGGAACACGGACTCGATGTCAGAGATGCCGCCGTAAACTTTGGGGCACCACTGTCTTTTCTTGCCGCAATCGGGACCTTTCTGGGAGGCTACCTAACCGAGAAGATGACCCCCAGATCGCCTACTGCCGTTGCTTGGATTCCCGCGGTTGGCCTACTGCTTGCGGTACCTGCCTACATTGCGGCTTTCTTCCTCGACGACCTCAAAATGATTTTTCTGCTTTGGGCAATCGCCTCGGTTTGCCACTATGCATACCTCGGCGCACAGTACAATATTGGACAGAGCGTCGTCAGTGCCCGCTCACGCGCAACAGCCATCGCGACCTTGCTTATATTGGTTTCGCTCATCGGCAACGGCGTCGGCCCCTATTTTGTGGGTTTTATGAGCGACTGGCTGATGAATATACAGCTGGCGGGCAGCGAATTCGGCGGGAGTTTAACCCCTGCATTATGTAATGCGACAGAGGTGGCATTAACCCCGGCCGAAAGTGACGTTTGTGCAATCGCCAACTCTACCGGTCTGAAACAAGCCATGGCTGTCACCGTGTGCTGGTTCATTCTCGCTGCATTTTGCTTTTTTATGTCAGCCCGCACGTTGAAGGAAGATTTTGTGGTTGAACTCGAAACGACAGAACCCACATCCTAAATCTATCGGCCAGAGCGCAAACAATTAAACCTATTTGGGCAAGCAGGCGCGCTTGCCAGCATGAAAAGCAAAAACCTGCGCACACAGGGGGTGCGTTGGGTTAACTGACCGCAACCTGAACGGGACGCTTGCGACCTGCACCATAGAGATTAACCTGCAGGCTCGACACGGCATGCACTAATGCATTAGGGGATATTTTCTGCTTGCCAGTCCAAGCAATCTCAGGAAAGCGCTCAAAAATCCTCTCAAAGGCAAGACGTAACTGCATTTTAGCGATTCTGGATCCCAAACATTTATGCACACCGTGGCCAAAGGCGATGTGCTTATCAACATTTTCACGATGCATATTAAAGACATCTGGATTAGGGAAAATATCAGCATCACGATTGGCCGCACCATACCAAAGCACCAGCTTCTCGTCTTTGGCAATTTTCTGGCCGTTCAATTCGGTATCCTCAACCGCGGTACGGCGCATGTGCATAACCGGCGACACCATCCGCAATGCCTCCTCTGACATCCTCGGTATTAGGGAGGGATCATCCAGCACCATTGCCCGCTGATCAGGGAATTGTGTCATCAGACGAATGGTGCCAGATAACGAGTTGCGTGACGTATCATTGCCCGCAAAGATGATCAACAGCCAGGACCCATCTAAATACTCCTGAGGCAGCAGTTCATTATTGAGTTTCGACTGCGCAATCACTGTCAGGAGGTCCTCGCGCGGATCAAGCCGACGCTGCGCCATGACCTGTTCACCATAAGCGAACATATCATTGACCACTCGGTTGAAACGAAACGGAAACATGGGCTCCGAGAAAAATGTTTGCCACGGGTTAGACAAAAACTGTGAAGCAAGCTCGAGATGATGCATCCAAACCTTAACTTTGGGACGGTCCTTTTCATCCACTCCAAGCATTTCACATAAGGTGAAGAGCGGCAGTTCTTCCGAGAACATTTTTACGAAGTCGACCACCGGACCTTTTCTTTCCATCTCATCCAACAACGCATCAATCTTCAAACCGACCTTGTCTCGAATGCTGGCAACGTAGGCTGGGAAAAAAAAATTGCTCTGCTGCATGCGCATTTCACGGTGCAACGGCTCGTCTAAATTGATTAACGAGTTGTAGGCTGCAGGCGCAAGTTTTTCAGGGCGCCAAAACTTTCTATCTGGCACCGCCATGTTGATGCTGCCTCGCTGCGAGGAAAATACACGATGAGCAAGTTCCACCTGCTTGATGTCTTCATATCGAGTGACCGACCAAAAACCGGACAGATTTTTTTCCGCCGGCGACCACATGACGGGCGCTTGCTCACGCATGTTCTCATAAAGCGCAAACGGGTGCCCATCGGTCCATGCCGCAGGATCCCAAAACTTGAAGCCTTCAAAAGTAGGATAAACAGCCGCGTGATGCGGATCCTGAGCTCCGCTGTCTATCAATATTTCGTCGCTAATGAGTTTCAATCTGCTTCTCCTAACTCTGATGCACTGATTATGCGAACGCAAGAATACATGAAAAGTAATTTTTCTGGGGCCTGGCGGTGAACGCATTCATCGTATTTACCCCAAAGATAAACTGCGGCAAGGTCGACGCAGGTCACCTTGATGCTTGCGGCGTTCCACCGCAAAAGGTACAACTAAGCGCCCAAACTCGAAGAAGTCTCGTGCGACGCGATCACAAACCTTATGCTTTAAAGCGCCTGCTCGGCCAGTTCGAAAGATTCTGGATCAGTCATTTTATTGCGCCGCAATTAGAGGCGTTAGGTCATGGCAGCATGATCATGAAGCCTTGGCACCTCAAGCTACACGGGGAACACATTTCCTTTGGCAACGCTGTGCACGTGATCACCGCAAAAGATCGAACCGTGCGGCTAACCACATGGTCTCACGATGCCGCAGGGGGACAAATCGATATCGGCGACTACGTACTGATTTGCCCGGGCGTGCGGATCGACTCCGCCACCCACATTAATGTAGGTTCCAATACCATGCTTGCCGCAGGGGTCTATCTTACCGATGCGGACTGGCACGACATCTACAACCGCACCCGGCCAATCGGTAGGTCTGCGCCGATAGTGCTTGAGGACAATGTCTGGGTCGGCGATGGCAGCATTATTTGCAAAGGCGTGCATGTCGGGGCCAACACCATCATCGGTGCAGGCTCCGTGGTCACCAAGTCACTACCTGCAAACGTCATCGCCGCCGGCAATCCAGCGGTTGTGGTCCGGCATCTGGATGATGCTGCAACCATCACTCGACGACAGGACCTGCTGAGCGATCCTAAGCTGGACCGAGAAATCGACTTGCTCGAACAGATGCTGCGCAAAGACAATACCTGGCGCAAGTGGTTACGCGTTTGCCTGCGCCCAAACCGCAGAGATTAATCCGGGTTACCAGCCGCCTATCGTATTTACTGACGGGGCAACCGGCACAGCGGCGCTTGGGCTTCGAAGGACGCACGAAACGGGTTAATGTCCAGGCCGCCACGACGTTGAAATCGGCCATAAATTGTTAGCCTTTCGGGGCTGAAGGCATCACGCAAATCGCAATAGATTTGCTCTATGGTGGTTTCATGAAAAGCCTGATGATTTCGATAAGAAATCAAATATTTCAACAATCCTTCATGGCTCATCGGCGTGCCGCAATAACCTACAACAATCGATGCCCAATCGGGCTGGGCAGTAACAGGACACAAACTACGAAACAAATGAGTAACCAGCTGTTCATCCGCCCAGGTACGCGAGGGATCAATCGTCAACAAATGCACGTCCCGCTCATAGGTCTCGACCTCCACATCAAGTGAATCAAGGCACTCGCCCGATAACATTTGAGTAGCGGGCATCAGGTCAACCAAATCCAGCAATAGCACATCCACGGCGGCTTGAAACGCAGCTGACAGGTCCGCCTGCAGCACCTCAAGGACCGTCGCGCGATTTGGAAACCGGGTCTGTGAAAAGCTGTTTAAGTAAAGCTTGACCGACTTACTTTCAACAATGGCCGTCGATTGACAATCCACTGCCATATGCAGTCCAGCCACTTCCGGTTTGCCGTTTAAATTCAGCCAGGAAAATTCATAAGCGGTCCAAAGGTCTTCTCCATGAACCGATGCTACAGACGACACCCCCACCGAGGTGCGGGCGGCAGCCCGGTTCATCGGGTGCAATAACGCCGGTGTATAGGTCAACGGATAATCTGTCGCACGCCCCAGCGGGCCTTTGTCAAAATCCGCAGCCTGCGGGTCAGCGTCGCCGCTTTTACTTGCCATAGGCCTTCAACTTAACTGCAAAAAGCGACTCTACCAAAATTTCATCACGGGTGTATTTACCCACCCGCATCCAGCTGTGGTTGCGCCAAACTCCAGCGGCAAGTGAAGTTGCGCAGATAAACGTATAATCTGCCCCCATCAGATAACGTCTGCACAAGAACCATGCTGCAACAGATCGAAAATATCACCACCTCTGTCGCTGACGCAGCCTGGGGGCCTTGGCTGCTCATCTTACTACTGGGTGGCGGGACATTTTTTCTGATTCGCACGCGTTTTACCCCGTTTCGCTTTCTACCCCATGCCATAGCGCTAATTTCTGGTAAACACGATTGCTCCGATGACCCGGGCCAAGTCCGCCATTTTGCTGCTCTGTCCACCGCTCTCGCCGGGACCATTGGCATGGGCAACATCGCCGGCGTCGCTCTGGCGATCAGTATTGGTGGGCCGGGCGCCATTTTTTGGATGTGGATCACTGCCGTTCTAGGTATGGCAACCAAATTTTTCACCTGTTCACTGGCTGTGATGTATCGAGGCAAGGACTCGGCTGGCGAGTTACAGGGCGGCCCTATGTACGTCATTCGCGAAGCCATGCCGAAACGAATGCATTTCTTAGCCTACATGTTTGCCGCTGTGGGTTTGATCGGTTGTCTACCGGCCCTGCAAAGCAATCAACTCATCCAGATCATTCGTGACCTGATCATCATTGAGCAAGGTTGGTTGTCGCGCGATGCTGACCCCTTCGGTGTCAACCTGGCTTGCGGCGCGATTCTCGCAGGGATCACTGCCGGTGTTGTCTTTGGGGGCATCAAACGCGTCGCCACGGTTGCCTCCAAGTTGGTGCCCAGCATGACCCTGCTTTATCTAGGTGCAGTTGTCGTTGCCGTCATTGTCAATGCCGAGCGAGTACCGGATGTCTTGTCTTTAATTGTGACAGATGCCTTTACCGGCGAAGCTGCGGCTGGCGGCAGCGTTTTAGCCATGATCTTATACGGTGTTCGGCGAGGGGCCTACAGCAACGAAGCGGGCATGGGTACAGAATCTTTAGCTCATGGCGCGGCACAAACCAAAGAACCCATCAGGGAGGGCCTCGTTGCCATGTTAGGGCCCATCATAGACACCCTAATTATATGCACAGGCACTGCAATGATGATCCTTTTATCCGGGGTCTGGGAAAATAATGACGCTGCCGGCGTTACCTTGACGGCTCACGCCTTCAGTTCGCTGCTCGGTCCAATCGGCACAGTCATTATCTTCGTCTGCGTCCTAAGCTTTTCAGCGACCACCATATTCACCTACTCGTTCTACGGAGCACAGTGCACGGGATTTTTATTTGGTGCGCAGCATAAACATCGATACCTATGGGTTTATGTCTCTTTTATCCTTGTCGCCTCAGTACTGTCAATTGACGCCGCCGTTAACCTGATCGATGCAAGCTTTGCCCTTATGGCCATTCCAACCATGATCTCGGCACTCTGGCTGGCACCCAAGGTCACTCGCGCTGCGCAGATTTATTGGCAACAGCTCGAGGCACAAAAATGATTCGCGTAATCTCTATTCATCAAAACTTTATCCTGCACAGCTCACCGCTGGTGCAACGCTTTCTGTCGACGCCAGCACACAAATGGTCCCCTAAAAAATGTCTTATACCCCGCTAAACGGTCAACAACGCCAAGCCAAAGAGGCAACCAAACATACTCAAGCGGCTAACGCTCAGGTTAAAACGCAGTTGCCATTTGAGGATCAGCGCTGCTTCGAAGATGCCAAACGTGGATTCATCGCCTCAATAGATCCACTGATCATTCCAAGGGACAACGGCCAGAGCGCCTATGACTTGAGCCGATTTGGTTTTTTGGCTGCAGAGGCTCCCGATACGGTAAATCCAAGTTTGTGGCGTCAAGCCCAACTGAACGCCCAAAACAACGGTTTGTTCGAAGTTGTCGATGGACTCTACCAGGTGCGTGCCTTTGACATCTCTAACATGACTCTAATTGCCGGCGATCGCGGCTGGGTAATCGTCGACCCGCTCACCTCCACCGAATCTGCGCGCGCTGCATTAGATCTGGCGAACCGCGAACTCGGTTATCGGCCAGTCACGGGGGTGGTCATCACACATTCTCACGTCGACCACTTTGCCGGAATATCCGGAGTCACCAGCGCCGACGCCGTGGCAAACGCAGAAGTCCCAGTAATCGCCCCAGAGCACTTTGTCGACGAAGCGCTGAGCGAAAACGTGCTTGCAGGCAATGTGATGAATCGCCGGGCCACCTATATGTATGGCAACCTGCTGCACCCAGGCCCTAAAAGTTTTGTGACCACCGGGCTCGGTGCGGCATTATCCATGGGCACCACAAGTTTTATTGTACCTACCGACTTCATTACCCAAACTGGCGAAACACGCTGTATCGATGGGATTGAATTCGAATTCCAGATGACCCCGGGCACAGAAGCACCCGCAGAGTTTGTCTTCTACCTGCCTCAGTTCAAAGCGCTGTGTATGGCTGAAATCACCTCCCACCACCTTCACAACGTCTACACCCTCAGAGGCGCACAAGTGCGCGATGCATTAGCTTGGTCGCAACAAATTAACCAAAGCATTGACCTGTTTGGCGACCGTCTCACCATTGAATTTGCAAGTCATCATTGGCCAATCTGGGGCCAAAATGCAGCCCGCACCTATTTGGAAAAACAGCGTGACTTATACAAATTTATTCATGATCAATCGCTGCGTTTGGCCAATCAGGGTTATACAAAAGAGGAGATCGCCGAGCGTATAACGCTACCTGATGAGCTTGGCCAAGAATTTTATAACCGCGGTTATTACGGCAGTGTGCACCACAATACGCGCGCGGTTTATGTGAAATATCTGGGCTATTTTGATGGCAATCCGGCCAATCTCCATCCGCTACCCCCCGCAGAGTCAGCCACCCGCTATGTCGCCGCAATGGGTGGTGCGGATCAAGTGGTGCAGATTGCCCAAAATAGCTTCGATAAAGGCGACTATCGCTGGGTCGCTGAACTGCTCAATCACATCATGATGATCAACCCAGAGCACCAACCAGCACGCGCACTGCTGGCCGACGCGCTGGAACAGATGGGCTATCAGGCCGAATCAGCCCCTTGGCGAAACTTTTATTTGTGCGGAGCGCTTGAATTACGCCATGGGTTACCTGCCGGGTCTGACTATCGCGCCACTGAGGGCATTGCCCGCGGTATGCCGATGGCTAATGTGTTTCAACTGACCAGCGTGAGACTGTCACCAAGCGCCGCTGCAGGCATGAATCTGGATATTAACCTGATCCTTAGCGAACCCGAGGAACACTGGTTAATGCGGATCCAGAACAGCGTTTTTCACGCATTTCCAGAACAACAGTCGACAACCGCTACCGTCACCCTACGCCTCCCTGGATTGGCATTTAAGCGGATGATGTTAGGGCTTGTCACACCGCAGGCACTATTAGAATCAAACATTCTCACCCTCGACGGTGACACCTCGAAACTGACCGAATTTACAGATTTGTTTGAATCATTCCCGCGACGTTTCCCGATCATGACACCGCGCCCGAACTAGGCGTGCGGGCTGGTGGTTTTCCAACGCCAGAGCAAACCCGCCGCCGCAAAAACAATACCCCCAAATAAATGGATCGTGTTATCCGGCCCGTGCGGCAATGCCAGTGTCAGATCCGGTAGCGCAATGGCCAAACCCGCGAAGATCAAACAGAACCTCAAACCTGCCTGTTTCAGATGCCCCACAAGCGGCAGGTACGCCTGCAATGCTCCCGTGATGAGCCAGATACCGACAAGCGCCTCCACAACGGCCTGCATCGTACCCAGCACTGAACCGGCTAATATAAAACTCGCATCTAATACAAAAATGAAAGGAATGACATAAATGACACTGCCTAAACGCATGGCTGCGAACCCTGTTTGCAGCGGGCTCGCGCCCGCAATAGAGGCGGCAGCATATGCACCAAGCGCAACCGGCGGTGTGATATAAGACAACATTGCCCAATATAAAATAAACAAATGTGCCGACAACGGCGCCAAGTTTTGGCCCACCAGCGCGGGAGCCAATACCACGGCAAGAAAAATATAAGCCGCCGTGACCGTCATCCCTATCCCCAAAACAAAACTGGTCAGCGCGCCCATCAATAACAGCAGACCAAGTTGATCACCAGCCATACTCATTAAATCGTTTACCAACGTTCCGCTTAGACCGGTCAGCGATAGCGCACCCACAATCAGGCCCACACCGGCTAAAATCACAATCAACTCGATCAGTAAAAACCCGGTGGCTGATAACAGTTTGACCCACCCATCTGCGCTTAGCCGCTGTGATGGCGACATTTGATTCAACAGCAAAAGCACTGCTGTGGCGTAGTAAGGCGCCAGCGCTTCTCGTTTGAGATAAAGCAGCAGAAAGATCAACAACGCAAATGCGCCCAAATAAAACCAGCCCTGTTTTAAGGTTTGCCAAAGTGTTGGCAATTCTTCATCGGTTAAACCGGCAAGATTATATTTACCCGCGTACGCATCAATTTGAAGGTATAGGCTGATGAAATAAAGCAGTGCCGGCAATGCGGCGGCCACCGCAACTTCCGCATAAGGCAATTCCAAAAGCGTCGCCATAATGAACGCCGTGGACCCCATAATCGGCGGCAACAGCACCCCTCCCGTGGAGGCACATGCTTCAATCCCACCAGCCACCGGACCGCTCATACCAGCTCTGCGCATTGCGGGAATGGTCATTTGCCCAGTGGTCAAGACATTGGTCACAACACTGCCACTCATTGATCCCATAAGCCCACTGGAAACGATTGCAACTTTTGCCGGACCGCCGCGCTGGCGACCTAATATCGCAAATGCCAGATCCAAAAAAAAGCGGCCGCCACCGGTGTGTTGCAAAACCACACCAAAGACAACAAAACCAATCACTAAACTGGCAAACGCCTGAAACGGCAGCCCAAAGATACTTTCAATTGATATCGAGTGATACGCCGCAGTTTCCTGCCAACTGGCGGGTAAACCATTTAATGGGCCTGGCATATACATCGTATACAGTGGCAGGCACGAGAAGAATGCCGCAATCAAACACAATGCAGTGCCACCCGCTCTGCGCAGAGCTTCCAAGACCAGCAACCACAGACCAAGCGCAATGTAGGCTCCCGACTCAGGCACGCTAAACTCCCACGCTTCATCCAGCGCACGCTCCGCATTGATAAAAAAGTACATCAACACACCCACGGACAATAGAGCCAGTGGCCAATCTATCCATCGTTTTGTCGGGTAACAAACGAACGCCATGGGCAACAATAAGGCAAACAACGCGTAAAAATATTGCGAGTCTAGCCTGACGATGCCACCCGATAATTGCGCATTACCAAAAATACGCAATGTATCCATAGCCAACAGCAGCGCCAACAATGCGGCCAGCGCAACCATCCACTGCACTATTGTTGATTCGGGTCCGCGCACCGGTGGTGCCTGCACCGCCACAGCTAACCCGCCCCCGGTTCACGCCAAACGGGATCAAATCCGTTTGTTTCCAAAGCATTAGCCCGCGCCCGGTACCAGCGCGACACAAAATCAGATGCACCATCGGCTGCAGCAACATGCCTTTGCCAGGCTTCACTCAAGACCTGTTGACGTTCAATCAAACGTTGATTATGCAAATCGTCCGCCGCACTCCACGCCCCCACCTCGCGCAAATATGCAACCGCACCGCGATGATAGGGAACGGACCAGGCAGTAATCTGCCGGTCTAATGCCCATCCAATACCACCGGGATCAGCATTTTTATAATCGTCGTAGTGCAGAACAATGACCTGCGCAAGATCATGAACCTCTTGTTCATCCTGTGTCTCCAGAGTGATCAACATAGGATAGGGGTAGGTTGCGCCCTCGTGCGGTTTTTCTGGCGAAATTGTCGCGCCTCGAGTGGCAAAGTGTGGGGTCATAAAAGGCACTATTCGGTTAATTCCAGCCCAGCATGCCTCATCATTATGCGGCGCCGGCGGCCAGAAAATCCCCCGCGGAGACGCTTCAAGCTTGCGCGTCGGGCCCGATACCGTGGTCGCATATGCCGCATCAACCTGATCATTGACGATACCCCTCCACATCGCACCATAACCAGGAAAATCAACGCGCTGCACATCATCCCAGGTCAAACCACCACAAGCCAAAAAAGCCTCTGTAGGGATATTTATCGCAGGTGCACCGCGAACATAAGGCACGCGTTTACCCCTGAGGTCAGCGTAGGTGCGCACTCCTGCATCTGCGGCAACAGCCAGCGCTTGGTTGCTATCGCCATAGGACATCATCACTATGCGCAGCGGCAGAGGCCCCCACTGTGGCTGAGCAAATTGAAAAACGCCCTCCTGAGCAAAGTAGGTTGCAACCCCATTAGCAGAATACTGCACGCGACCTTTAATCAGCGGCATTAATCTTGAGACATCGTTCTTGCCGGGCACCACTCTCAAATTCACATCATAATTGTCTTTGAGCACCTTGCCGATTGCCACCGCCTGATTATAGCCTGTGGTACCCAGATTATAGGCGCTCCACGCCATGGTACCTTCAAACTTCATATCGGCATGCGCCATTTGACCCATGACCAATATAACCACCGATGACCAGCACCGGAACGCCGAGCCACAACGCGCTAGCAATACCAGCTTTGATAACAGAGCCTTAAGCACGTATAACTTCAATCTAAACCCCTCATTAAACTGCCTGCGCAATGTAGGGGGTTAAACCTCGACGGTCAAATAACGTGCAGCACAAACCTCTCTTCAGTCATAATGCAGATCCGCTGTTCATTGTCGCACCCCGACAATGGACTTTTTTGTTTTAAATACGCCAGGCTGAATCAATGAACGCCCCCCTCCGCTGGTATCTCACAGGCACAGCACTGTTCCTCGTTCCAGGCGGCATCCAGACCGTACTGTTTCCTTGGTTGGTTGCCGTTTACCTGAACGAAACCGCGACACGTGTGGGACTTGCACAAATGGCTGCGCAACTGCCGATGTTGGTGTTAATTTTATGGGGAGGCTGGCTGGGTGATCGCGTTGACCAGCGACGGCTGCTGATCACCTTGACCGCTACGCTTGCACTGCTCCCGCTGGTCATCGCGGTACTATACACCGCAGGCCATTTCAGCTACTTCATGCTGTTATGTTGGGCTCTGACGGGCGGTACGTTTGCCGCGTTTGTACAACCCGCACGCGATGCACTGCTCAATCGAGTTGCAGGACGCGACATCCAGCGAGTCGTAACGCTCACCGTGGGCATCCAATTTGGCGTTCAAATTATAGGATTTGGTCTGGGCTCCACCGCCGACGTAATAGGCCCACCGATCTTATTGTGCATTATGAGCCTGTTCCTGCTGGCATCAGCTGCCGCGACAGCACGGATCCCAAAGCAAGCGCCAAGACCTAAACAAACGCGCCAGAATCCTCTGCGAGCCATTGCCGAAGGAATAAAACTCGCGTGGCAGGATGAGGCGATAAAACCCGCCATTATGCAAACTTTTTCGGTCGGTATATTCTTTGCCGGTGCCTATCTGGTGCTGCTGCCACTTATGGTACGCGACCTTTACGGCGGAGGTTCAACGGCAATCGCCGGAGCTTTTGCGGCCAACATGTTGGGCACTGTCGTCACCATATTTTTTCTGATGCAATTCGGCCAAATCACACGTCCAGGCAGAGCGCTGATCGTGGGATCGGCTATCAGTGCGTTGGTGCTATCGGTATTAAACTGGGAACTACCCCTGTGGCTATTCTATTTTGTGATTTTTCTGTGGGGTGCCTGTGGTGGCATTAGCATGACCATGTCACGCACCATTGTTCAACAAGCGGCTATCGAATCACATCGGGCGCGAGTGATGTCCGTCTATTCTCTGGGAATGATGGGTGGCATGCCCATCGGCAGTTTCACGCTGGGCCTGACCGCTGATTGGATTGGTCTTCGCAATGCGGTCTGGGTGCCCGTTGTTGGTATGCTGGCCATTCTGATCTACCTGCGTCTGCGCACCAAATTATGGCACGTCCAAAGCAAACTCTAGTCCATAGCGCACCTTCTTGAGCCAATGAGCGCTAGCGCCCCCTGGGGCATCGGCACAACATCTGCTGGCCAGCGCTGCTCTTTTGGAACAAAATCAACATATGCAAAGCGCTCAATCAATGCCGTCAAAGACCGAGAAATCCGTTCTAACCGTATCGCAACTGAACCGTCAGGCCCGCGTCACCATTGAACAAAAATTTCAGCAAGTTTGGGTCGTTGGTGAAATATCAAATTTTGCTCGGCCGCAATCAGGACATTGGTACTTCTCGCTCAAAGACCAGAACGCACAGGTTCGCTGCGCCATGTTTGCCAGTCGCAATCGCAGCGTGAACATGCAACCGAGCAACGGACAGTTGGTGATTGCTCGAGGGCGAGTCAGTTTATACGAAGGACGCGGCGATTTTCAGATCATCGTTGATCAACTTGAAGCTGCCGGAGAAGGCGCTCTGCGCCAAGCCTTTGACTTATTAAAAGTAAAACTGGCAACCGAAGGTTTATTTGACGAGCAGCACAAACGGCCACTGCCCCCGTTGCCTGAACACATAGCAGTGATCACATCTGGAACGGGGGCTGCACTGAGCGATGTGCTGGCGGTGTGGAAACGCCGCTTTCCAAGCCTGCGTGTCACCCTTATCGCATCAGCCGTACAGGGTGCTGCTGCCGAGTCCGAACTCATTGACGCCATTGACAAAGCCGACCAATTATCAGCCGATATTATCCTTTTAACTCGCGGAGGTGGCAGCCTTGAAGATCTCTGGAGCTTTAATCTGGAATCAGTGACGCGGGCATTGGGAAAGTGTCAAACCCCGACTGTATCTGCCATAGGTCATGAAATTGACGTCACTATTTGCGATTTTATCGCTGATCTTCGCGCGCCAACTCCGTCCGCGGCTGCGGAACTCATGGTCCCCAACCGAACAGATTTACAACAGGTCTTTGCGCACCATTACCGCCAACTAAATTTATTGTGGCGTCAACAGCACGAGCGCCAATCACTGAAAGTCACCAATCTTGGACTGCAAATTCCGCGACCAGAGCACGTGCTGGAGCGGGCCAACCAGCAGGTAGATGATGCCGGCGAGCGTTTGCACCGTGCGGCGTTGGGGCAGATCAGATCCAAAGGGATCACCGTGCAAGCGCTATCTCGACAACTACAGGCGCTCGGGCCGGGTGAACAGCTTGAACGCGCCAAGCAGCAGCTGAAAAACGCCAATCAAAGATTAAACGTAGGCCTTGGGCATCAGTTGAATACCGCAAAAAAACAAATTGCTGCCTTGTCACGCATGTTACAGAGCGTTAGCCCGTTGCCTACGATCAGCCGCGGTTTTGCCGTGGTACGCAATTCACAAGGGGATGTATTGACCGGCGTTGGCGATATCAAAAAGGACGATACCACCACCACGCATTTCAGCGATGGCATCATAATAAGCAAGGTCTTGAAGACCAGACCGGGGGTTACGCTCAGCGACCCCGTCGAGCAATAGACCATGTTCACCGGCCACCTAATGCTCATGCGCGTATTGACCTTAGCTGCGCTGATCAGTCTGTCTGCTTCACTCTTAGCCAACACCGCAGTCCCCGGTGGCATTTATGTTTGGGCAATACCGCAAGGTGCCACCACCCTCACATACGCAGACCAACCGGTAATGAAGGTTGCTGAACATGCATTAATTGGTCTTCCCATCACCTTGGCGCCTGGCCCCCAGAGCCTGGTTTATCAGCAGAATGGGCGCACTTTGCGCCACCACTTTGAAGTCTTTGACAAAACCTATTCCGAGCAACATATCACTCTAGAAAATAAAGCGATGGTTAACCCGCCCGCCGAAACACTGGCCCGGATCCGCAATGAGTCGACCCGCCAGCGGCGGCTGTATGAGTCATTTTCGCCCCCGGTGGATTTACGGGGGGGGTTTGAACAGCCACTCACCGGGGTGATCACCAGTTTATTTGGCCACCGACGTTTTTTTAATGGGCAAGCCAGAAATCCACACAGTGGACTAGACATAGCAGCAGACTCTGGCACAACCATTCACGCGGCAGGCAACGGAAGCATTACCTTGTCAGATGATCTTTACTTTAACGGCAAAACCCTTTTCATCGATCACGGCCAAGGCCTGGTGACGATGTACTGCCATATGTCTGAACTTCTGGTGAAGTCAGGTGAAACGGTAAACAAAGGTCAGGCGATTGGTTTGGTTGGTGCCACCGGCAGAGCAACCGGCCCTCATCTACACTGGTCGGTCAGTCTCAATGGTACCCGAGTCGATCCGGCGCTATTTATGCAGGTTCTCAACACCATCACTTCTGCTTCCGGTGGCGAATAATTCGCTCACGGCGCGCTTTTTGCCGCGGCGTTAATTGATTGGGCCGACCCGCAAACGGATTTTCCGCCTCACGCATCAGCAGCTGAATAGGATTTCCCACCAAATCAAGTGCTTCACGAAAACCATTTTCCAGGTACCGCCTGTAACTTGCAGGCAACGCTTCAAGTTGATTTCCGTGAATAATTACTCTGGGCGGATGATTACCGGCACGCGTTGCAACTTTGACCTTAATTTGCCGCCCGCGCACTGCCGGTGCCGGGTGGGACGCAACCAAATTACGCACCAGTCGGGTCAACAATGAGGTGCTTACTTCAAATTTTCCAGCTTCATAAACCGCTTGAATCAAGCCAAATAGATGACCTACCCCAGTGCCGTGCAACGCAGATATTTTCTGGATCGGTGCCCACGGTATGAAGGCCAATCTTCGGTCAATCGTCTTTTTAACCCGATCACGCTGAACCTCGGCCAGCCCATCCCACTTATTCACCGCCACCACAATTGCTGCGCCTGCATCAACCGCATATTGCAGAACATGCAGATCCTGCTCAACAACCCCCTCGGTTGCATCAACAACCAACAGGACAACTTGCGCCCGCTCCATGGCCTGTAACGCTTTCACCACAGAAAATTTTTCTGTGATTTCATCTACTTTACCTTTGCGCCGAACGCCTGCGGTATCAATCAGCACATACTGCTGACCTTCTCGGCTAAACGGAATATCGATGGCATCCTTGGTGGTACCTGGCATATCCGCTACCACCTGCCGCTCTTCGCCTAAAAAGCGGTTAATTAAGGTCGACTTACCCACGTTTGGACGCCCGACCAATGCCACTGAAATACCTTCAGGTTCTGAAGCCTCTTGCGCCTCATCAAACGCATTGCATCGTTGCAGCGCAGTCAAAAGTGCTTCCTCTAACGCGCGCAGCCCACGACTGTGGCTGGCTGAAATCAACAGCGGCTCACCGAAACCAAAACGTGAAATCTCAACAAGCGCCTCGTGCTCATTGACGCCATCAACTTTATTGATAACCGGTATAAAATTGACCCCTTCGCGGCGCAAATAAGACACCACGTCTTCGTCCGCCCCGGTAACCCCTTCACGGCCATCCAGCAGCAAGACCACTACATCCGCCTCATTGACCGCCAATTGGGTCTGCTGGGTCAATGCCTTTGCCAGCACCTCATCACCGAACAATCCACCTGTATCGATCAGCGTCACCCGATGCTCATTCAACTCACAGCGACCATAACGACGGTCCCGGGTAAGCCCCGGAACATCAGCCACGAGTGCATCACGGCTTTTGGTCAGCTTGTTGAATAGTGTGGATTTGCCGACATTAGGACGGCCCACCAAGGCAACGGTGGGTAACATTTATTATTTCAACTGCAGGTCAATGGCCTGCAGGCTGCCGGAATTACCCAGCACAAATAACACGTTATCTGCCAATGTCATCGCACTGCGAATACCGTCTCCGTCGATTTTTCGACGAGCCAAGTGACGACCGTCTCGTTGCGCAATGACATGTATGTACCCTGATTCATCGCCCACTACTAAATAGTTCGAAAAGGCAATCGGCGGGCTGAGCTTGCGCCGCTTGAAGTCTTCTTGAATCCAAGTCACCTCTCCCGTTTGACGGTCGATGGCATGAATCACGTCTGAATCATCTACCACATAGATTTGCCCATAGCCTTCTGCAAAATCGGTATAGGTTGAAATTTCCTGCTCCCACAGAGGACGTCCGTCCCGTCGCGACAGTGATTTAACCCGCCCTTGATAGGCGCCAACATACAGTTCTGAACTTAAGACTAAAGGGGTGGTGTCCGCATCCACCATGCGTTCCAGCTCTGAACGACCTTCCGGTAACATGACCCTATGCTCCCAAATGGGCTCTCCATTAACCGCCCGGACAGCAACCACCTTGCCGCTGGCAAATCCTGTAAAGACAATATCACCCGCAACCACCGGAGTGCTTGTGCCTCGCAAAGTAAGAACTGGCAGTTGATTGTCATAAGACCAACGCTCTTCACCATCGTCTTTGCCTAAAGCGATCAAGCGACCGTCAATAGTCTGAGCAAACACCAACTTGCCATCGGTTACAGGTGCTGCAATGACTTCACTGTTGACCTCTGAGCGCCAAACCTCACTGCCATCGGCAACATTCAGAGCATGGACAAAACCTTCCGTGGTGCCCAGTAAAATGAGGCCAGCCCCTACACCCACACCGCCGGCTACAAAACTAGGGTCGCGACGATCAATAAAATTCAACGACGACAACATACCGTCGCTACCCTGACCAATTTCAACACGCCATATTCGCTTACCCGAGAACCGGTCATGCGCCTGCACAACACCATAACCATCTGCGGCTACGATCCGGTCAGCAACAACTTTTGGTTGCAGTCGCAGGAATTTTTTACCCAGGCCCGAGCCAACGGAAGTTTTCCACTGCCGCTTCAAATTCAATTCCGAATCAAACTTCACCAGCTCCGCTGGCTTGGCGAGATCCTCTTTATCACCATCAACCCAAGGCAACCAACTGAACCAGCTGCAGCCGCCGAGTAAGAGGCTTACCGCCACCAAGGTCAGACCACGTTGTTGTTTATTCATCATCTGATTCAGTTTCTTGAGCGTTTGTTTGCGGTGCTGCAACTTGGGTCGCTGATGGTGGCTGCGTCGCTTCCTTCTCAGCGGCAGCAGCCTCGTCCAACGTCTGCTGAGCCTGCTCAAGCGCGTCGCTCAACGTTGCCGAAAACTCAACATATTCGCCGTTGAAAGGGGCCACATTTTTGGCTTTCATCTCTAAAATTGGTCTTTGCTCGGCTGGATCCAAGCTATCAAGCGCAGCGCGATAGGCTTCATGTGCCAACTCCACCTGCCCTAAACCGGCATAAATATCGCCCTTGGTCTCTAGCCCCATGGACCGATAACCTTCGTTGCTAATGGCATCCAATGTCGACAACGCCTCACTGGAGCGGTCCAACGCATATTGCAACTTTGCGATGCGAATTCGCGCCAAGTCTACCAAAAGTATATCGTCGGCCTCATCAATCACCTGCTGCAATAACTGCTCTGCGCGCAAAAAATCTTCCTTCGCAAGTGCATCTCGAGCTTGTTGAAACAATANAAAGGCATGATAAGCGGTGCCTTTAAAGTCATCAGATATTTGAGCGGCCGCGACTGCTTTATCTTCTGGCGACGCGGCAAGATAAAGCGCGTACGCGCGCGAAGCCTCGTGCACCTGATCCTCACTATAGCTGTCGTACCATCGCCAGCCCGCAATCACCACAATACCCACCACGATCGATAGAACCAGACTGGTACCGTTTTGTCCCCACCAAGTTTTCATCTTGGCAATTTGCTCTTCTTCGCTCAAATATTCAGACACCCGATTACCCCTATTGACCGTTGTTTTTCATGAACCACAAGCGTTCCATTCTCATTTGCCGCTCGCCATTAACACTGCCAGTGCCTCTGCTTCAGGCACCCGCTGTTGTTGACCATCTGTCAGATTTTTTAACGTCAACTGACCCGCTTCGACTTCATCTGCACCCAAAAGCACCGCCCAAGAAGCCCCACACGCATTCGCACGCTTGAGCTGCTTTTTAAAATTGCCCGCGCCCATGTGAACGCGCACTTTCAGGCCTGATCCGGCCCCCAATAAAGCCCGTCGCAGGCGCAGCCCAATTTGTTGCGCGGCACTACTGTGTTGCTGTGAACCAAAACAAATATAGACATCCGCGGCCTGCGAGACTACAGATTGGTTCACGACTTCGTGCAACAGCGCAACACGATCAAGCCCCATCGCAAAACCCGCCGCTGGCGTTGGACGGCCACCTAATCGCTCAACGAGCCCGTTATAACGGCCCCCGGCACAAATGGCTCCTTGCGCACCTAAAGCGTCTGTTACCCACTCAAATACAGTATGCGTATAGTAATCTAAGCCTCGCACTAATTTGGGATTACAGACATAGGGCACACCAAGGCCATCTAGCAACGCCAACAGCTCCGAGAAATGCACTTGGCTTTGTGCATCTACAAAATCCGGCAGCTGCGGCGCGCTGGCTAGCAGCGCTTGCGTCTGCGCATTTTTACTGTCTAATATGCGCAGCGGATTTGACGTCAGACGACGCTGACTGTCTTCATCCAATTGATCAGCGAGCGGCGTCAGATAATCCAGCAGAGCCGCACGATAAGCCTGTCGCGCACTTCCAGATCCCAGCGTATTGACTTCCAGTCTGACACAGTCGCTCAACCCCAACGCGCGCCAGCACTCGGCGCCCAACAAAATCAGCTCGGCATCGATATCTGGGCCTTCAAACCCATAGGCTTCAGCACCCACCTGATAAAATTGACGATAGCGACCTTTTTGCGGTTTTTCATAACGGAACATAGGTCCGGCGTAAAATACCCTTTGCGTTTGGTTATACAGCAAGCCGTTCTCTTGCAAAGCACGCACACAGCTTGCTGTGCCTTCAGGCCGCAAACTTAGGCTGTCACCATCTCGATCCGCTAGGGTATACATTTCTTTTTCGACAATATCTGTCGCTTCTCCAACCCCGCGAGCAAATAGTTCACTTGACTCCAAAAGAGGCAGCTGTATTTCCTCATAGGCGAACCCGTGCATAATTTCTTCAACGGAATCTTCAACCAAACGCCAACGCCTGGCGTCTGCGGGCAAAATATCACGCATACCCCTAACTGCTTGGACCATAACCGTACCTTTACCTATTGACCCAAAACTAACGATGCAATGTTATTACGGGTATGCGGCGCTAATGCCACAACTTCAGAATTGAACTCAAGAATGACCCCATGGGCATACCCTAGCACCATCGTATAGGGCGCCAAACCAACAAACATTAGCGTCTGACCCGCCCGACCTAAATCTGCAAACAATACCTCACCCTCGGCACTTTTGATCTCCAGCCAACAATCCTCACTAAATTCAACCCTCAAGTCATCATCACCAGTCGGCGTTAGTCGCTGCCGATTGTCAATATTTACCGCGGCAGCGTCCACATCAACCTCTACGAGAGGATCGACAGACTCTGCTGCCACGACCACCGCCATCGGTTCTGAAACAACCGGCTCAACCGGTCGATTTTGCACCGTGGCTGTGACCGGCGACCGGTAGTCGGGGCGCGCCGAAGGCGACTGCTGAGGCGGGTTAGATTGCACTGCAAGGTCAGGAGCCGTTGCTTGTTCTTGCGCTGGGTCATCACTGAGTAAATAACTGCCCAATCCGACCAGAAAGGTCACAACGACCACCCCAATGACAATCCAATGCACCTGCGTCAACGAATTTAAGATTTGCCCTACCGCCAACGCATGACCCGCAGGCCGCCTGGCAGTCACAACGCGCCCGCCATCTCTGGTGCGCGATTCGCCTTCCGATAAAGCCGCCACTAGCGGCTCTGGG
>JGI20160J14292_10000065_pt1 | contig 92616 bp, 103 predicted proteins | sample COG_10_FD_14292 | JGI IMG/M metagenome (IMG submission 14292) | reverse complement strand
AGCTCTGATCCTACTACTCTTCAAGAAGCACATAATGATAACATCGAAGCTAGTTTACAGATTATTACTTCTCCTGAGAATTTCTCAGAACTAATCACCCCTGTAGATGCAGGAGACGTAATGCCGACTAGTTATAAGATGAGCTACCTAAAATCAGGTGGTGAGGTAAAAGTCAAAAATGGAACTCCTACTCTTACAGAATTTGAGCTCAGCTCATATAAGAAAAAACAATCAGAGAAAAGTCTTTTAGGACTCTTAGATTGGATGAATAATTTGAAAGTAGGTAGATCGTATCAAGCAGGAAAAGCTGGTATTGGACAAGCTGCTCTTCATGCTACTTCTACTAATCTATTCCAACAAGTAGGGGTGCAGGTTAAGAAAGCAGACATCGCTAGACTAGGATTCAAAGGAATGAAGAATTACTTTGAAATTAGCAAAGAAACAGACTTCTCTGGAAAAACTAAGATATCTGATACCATTAAACAAATCGTAAATGGTTATGTGGATGTGTCTAAAGATCCATGGATTCTATACTTTAATGCTTTACCAGCTGTAGAGAGTACCTTCCTGTATTTGGTCAGAAGAGGAGTGCCTATTGAAACAGTAGGACTGTTCTTTAATCAGCCTATCGTAGAGCAATATATTATGCAGTCTGAATTATCTAAATCAGAATACGCTAAAGCATCTAGAACAGGTAAGTCTAAATCTAATCTTATTAAAGACTTGTTGTCTGAATACTCAGTATCAGGAGTCTCTTACGATGCTAGCTCTGATGTAATTAGAATGCCTGATTCTGTAGAGAAGCGAGAGCTTTCTGATGAAGGAATGATATCCAACATAGCCAATCACTATGGCGACTTCTCAATGAATGAGGCGCAAGCTAGTATGGACCAAGTCAAAGCATTAGCAGACTTCTTAAGATACGAGAAACTTGGTAGTCAACTATCTGATGTTATTCAGTCCACTACTCAGGATACTGCAGTACCTAAGAGTTTACCTGAAAGCAAGGTTGCCAAGATGCTTATGAGAAAGGCCTTTGAATTCGAAGGAGAGGAAATTAACGATAAAGAAGATTTCCATCTAGAAGGATACTCTAAGTTATTCAGTGATACTCTTTTGAAGTCCTTTTATGAAGGAGCTGAGCTTACTAGAGAATTATACAAAGACTATTACATTACTGAATCTCCTCAATTCCAAGAAGCACTTGAATTAGTAGCTGCTCCACTTATTGCAAGTAAGAAAGGAAAAACTACTATCGGCAATACGCTCAACAAATTTACTAATGACTTTATAGTTTACCTGTATTCTAACGCTTATACAGAAGAAGGTTCTAGACTGAGTTCTTATGTGACTAAACTGTTTGGTAAAGGAGAAAAGAGCTTCACCAAGAAAGTAGCTAAGTTTGTAGAAGCTAACAAGCATAAGGACTTCTTTAGAACTAATAGTTTCTTACAGAATCTGAGATTTATAGTCGACGAGCCTAGAGCAATGACTGATAACATCCAGTTATTCAATAACTTAATGAACAACTATGATTCTGATACTATAACAGAAGACTTTAGAGAGTTGTTATACATGGGAGTACCTATTGCTAAAGAACTTGTATACTTTGGTATGCTGCAGTCAGGTCTTAACTCCTCTCACCTAAGCTACTTAGACAATATTCCTTTCGAGTTCTACGCAGACATAGCAATGGAAGGTATAGGCAAAGCCACTCTACCAGGAGGAAAGGTAGATGGAGAACTAGTCACTGACTATATGGATCAGTTTTATCGTAACAACTTCCAAGATGACGACGTAGCTCCTAGACTAAAAGATGTAAAAAGCGAAATGGGAGGATACTCTAGTCCTATTATAGGAGGTCAAGTAATTATCAGACCAGGTAGAGCTAATTCACAGCATAGAAGTTTCCCTTACGTCAAGTACTGGCAAGAAGATCCTAGACTCAAAGCAGCTAAAAATAGAACAGAAAAGCAAGAATTAAGATTGGCTATGCATAGAGCTAAGATTCCTACAGGAAAATTTAGGATATTTGCAAAGACCAAAATCAAGACAGATGGCACAGTAGTATATGCAGAAGTGAGCAGATTAGGAGATGGACTCAGAAGTAAAGAGTATTATCCTAGGCTAAAAGCTAGTGCCTTCTCAGAAAACAATGTAGAAAAAGATTCATTCACACCTCTATCTAAAAGCACGTATACTACTATGGAAGAAGCTTTAGATATGTGTAAAGTATTATAATATGCCATTAGCCTGTCCATCACCTTCAGATCCACACTATAGTGCTTATAAAGCCCTAGAAGATAAATATGGCGAAGACCTCGCTATGCAAATCTTTTATAGAAATGCACAAGAGATTCCTATCTATACTGAACCTGAAGAAGAAGGTCCTAGTGCGGACAGCACAGAGGTAGACAAAGCTCCTGCATTTGATGTAGGACGTACTGTATCTATAGAACTAGAAAAGAGAAAGATTGATGGCGAATTCTCTGAATTAGTAGAAGGCGAAAACAAAGTAAAAGACTTATTCTCTCTCTTAGATTACACCAAAGACCCATCTAAGAAACTGCCTAGCAATGCTATAAGACTAGTCACCATGGCTGCTAAAGGTAATCCAGTTCTTAGTTCTTTAATTAAAAACATAGAGAAGCTAAATGGATACGAAGAATTTCAGCCTGAAATGCCTTCACCTCAACGTAAATACTTCTATGCAGCTGAGTTATTTAAACAACAAGCTCTGGAAGGTCTGCGCTATCCTGACGAGTCAAGACAGAGACTTATTGCTAATGCATGGAACTCAGTTAAAAAAGAGGGCTTCTCAAAATTAGGCCAAATAAACGCTTCAAAATTAGCATATGACCTGGAAGACCACATCACTGATGAAAGTCTTCTAGAGACGCTTAAAATAGCTCGTGAGGGTGATTATAAAGGATATAAGTACTTCGCTGATCAAAAATGGGTGGAAGATAGCCTTTTAAGGACTCATAACAACACAAGACTAGAGGAAGATGATTCGCATGAAGTTCATGATTACTACTACATAGATTCTGACGGAAACGAAGTAAAGTCTGTCAAGACAGTGTCTGATAGAGGCAGTAAGGTGGATGCAGGCAGACTTACTGATACTCAGAAATTAAAGGGAGAAAAAGTATCTAAGCATGGTACTAATGTTCACCAAGCTCTAGAGAATATTATTAAAGTAGAGTTCAATGGAGATAACAGTGTTAGTTATGATGCTGATATTAAACAAATAGGACTACCAACTCATAATAGACTAAAGAGATACGCTAAAGATTTCATACGACAGTTTCCTCCTAATACTAAGTTTATTCCTGAACTACGTGTATTTGACCCTGTGACTAAAGAAGCAGGAAGTGTCGATTTAGTGGCTGTACTTCCAAATGGACAAATAGAGATCTTTGACTGGAAAGCACAAGACATATCTCAGTCTACTAAAGACGCAGGTACTTTGCCTTATTTCAAGCAGAAAAACTACGAAGCTCAGCTAGAAGGATACAAGCAACTGATTACCAAACAATTAGGAGAAGCTAACTTTGGAAAAGTCAGAGTTATTCCTATTCAGCTTAATATGGACATCATTAAAGATGAGAACGACCAGATTAAAGATTGGAGACTTAAGGGAGTAGCTATGGGGTCTTACTCTAGAAAAGAGTCAGGAGAAGTAGTTGCTGCAGCAGACAAAGAATACTTGGACCCAGTACCTATCAGTAGCGAAACTACAGGCAACGAAGTACTTGATGATTTACTAGAAGAGCTCCAGACTATTCAAGATAGTATCTCTAAGAACAAAGACTCTGATGATGTCTCTAGTAGAAATGAAAGAATCAAACAGATTGCCAAATCTATTAGAACTATTAGAAACAAAAAATCTCTAGCTGATTTGCTTGACCAAGCTAAAGCAGACTTAAAGAGAGTAAAAGATTTATTAGATTCAGATTTCAGTTTAGATAATATCAACTCAACAGTTGAAGAAATTCAAGAATCACAAGATTTAGTTAAGTTCTACCAATCACTTCAGAATCTTGCATTTGATGAGAGTGCTAAATTGTTATCTGAGAAAGATCTTAAAGACATTGACGTAGTGCAAAAAGAAGCACTTAACCTTTCTAATAAACTAGAAGGACTCAGAAAGAAAGTGGCAGTTACTCTTGCTTCAGAAAACCAAGTCGAGAGCAGTAGCGAAGCTGAACTCTTCGAATATAAAGAGATGGGATTCTGGCAAAAGAACTTTGGACAGCTCTCTCAGATGCAGAACAAAATGATGCAGATATTGTACAAGCTTATTAGAAAGTCCAAAGAGGACACTAAGTTTCGTACAGAAAATTTAATGGTGGAAATAGAGGACAAGATGAAGCCTCTTAAGGAATGGGCCAAAGCTCGAGGATTATCAGGCATAGATATGTTTGATATCTTGCTTGACAAAGAGTCTGGACGACGTACAGGTAGATTACTCAGACGTTGGAATCCTGAATACTTTACTAAAAGAGATGCTGCTCTGGCTAGTAAAAACTATACATGGGTAGCTGATAATACAGTATTTGATGAAGCAAGTTATACAGCTAGGTTCGAAGAAGTCAAGAAAATCATCAAGAACTACACGTATAGCTCAGATACTAAAGCCAACACTGCTATTCAGAATAAGAAAATAGCAGAATTCGAGGCAACTCATAAGCCTGTATTGGCAGGAAAATCTAATCCTAGAGCTCTACTTAATAAGAAAAACAGATTCTTAAGTCCTAAGGAAGAATGGAGCTCAGAAGGATACAATACTCTCAATTTATCTGAGAATGCTCCAGCACTAGAGTTCTATAAGTTCTTTACTGGAAAAATGAAAGAGCTTACCAAAGACCTACCAGTCAATATGCGTGAGTACTCTATTCCTAATATAGAAAAGAATTTAGTAGAGAGCATCTTTGAAGGTACTAGTTTCTCTGATATTAACAGATCAAACATGTCCTACAGTGTAATGGACAAAATCACTTATAATTCAAGAGCAGGAGAGAATCATTTAGACGTGGATGGAAACCCTAAGCATACTGTGCCGTTGTTTTATTCTTATGATTTATCTACTTCACCTGACTATACTACTAGACAAGTAGAAACAGCAGAACGTAAATCATATGACTTAGGTAAAGTACTGGCTATGTACGGACGTATGGCATACAACTACGAGAACATGAATAACATTGACAACTCAGTCAAAATGTTACGTAGAACTCTAGCTGACAGTAAGCAGATACAGACTAAGTCTGACGGTGCCCCAGTCATGAAGAGCTTAAGTAATACCTTCTTAAAGAAGCTTACATCAGCAGACACCCTTGAGGTATTTGATGATTTTGTGAATGCAGAACTGTACGGAATAACTCGTAAAGGAAAAGAATTTACTTTCTCTAAGAAAGCTAAAATTCGTCGTAAAGATAAAGATGGGAAATATGTTGTGGACCCTAAAACAGGGGACTACGTATATGATGAAATAGATAAAGAATTCTCTGTAGACAGGGCTGTCTCGCAAGGAATGAGAATGTTTAGTATCTATACGTTGTCGTTCAACACTGTGTCGATTATTGCTAACTTTATGGGGGGAGGAATGAATCTATTCATACAAGGTTCCAGAGGTAGATTCTTCAATAAAAAGCATTTATTTAACTCTGTTCGTATGCTGACTTCAAATTCGAAAGTAGCAGGAGAGGCGCTTAAGCACCTTGATATAGTAGGAGAGCAGTTCCTAGAAGATAGGATTAAAAACTTATCAGCTACAGGAGGAGTACGTAACTTAAAAAACAATCATTGGTTCTTAGGTCAGCACAAAGGAGATGAAGCAATACAGTCGACTATTCAGCTGTCTTTAATGCAATCTCATACTATTAATGATAACGGCCAAGTAGTAAAACTAAAAGGCGAGGGCAAGTCTATTATAGACATGCTTAATGAGGGAAAGACCATAGAAGACCTAATGCCTAGAAAGTCTACGGCCTATATGGAGATGAGAGCTATGACTCATGCTCTAGCAGAACGAATTTTAGGACTCAGTTCCAGACAAGAAACTTCTAGATATAAGCTATTCTTATTTGGTAAAATCTTAGGACATTTTAGATCTTGGATTCCAAGGACAGCTCAAGAACGTTTTGGAGGTCTTACATATAATCAAGATTTAAAAACTTGGGAGAAAGGACGTTACAGCTCTATGTGGAAACAACTGACTTTCAAAACTATTCCTAGAAACTTAGCTTACCTAGTCACAGGACTAGGCTCTAATGCTGAAGCAAGAGGTAAAGAACTTTATATGCAAGCTATTGAAAAGAATCCTTCATTAGCAAGTGAGATGTCTGAAGACGAATTCGTAGAACTGCATATCGAAAACATCAAAGCCACTATCTCAGAGCTAAGGATATCTTTAACCTTTGTTATAGGAGTTCTTACGATGGTGCAGCCTGACGATGATGATTCTCCAGAAGAGAAATACGTCAAAGCCAAGCTGCTTACGCATCTAAATAGGGCATACGATGAAATATCTTTCTATCATAACCCTGCTTCATTTACTGACCTAGTAAGGTCACCTATACCTGCTGTAGGCCTTTTTGAAAATATATGGAGTACATTAGCAGAAACATCCAAACAAGCAGCTGGAGTTATTACTATGGATGAACAACTAATGGAAGATGCCACACCATTAGAAGAAGTTCTCTCCTTTGGACCTGGTATAAGACAAATCCCTTATTGGATGGAAGAAGACTAATTCTTCATATTCAACATACTATCTACTTTTCTCCTTTCAGATTCTTTGTAGAATCGTATGAGTCTATCTCTACCACAGATTAAATCTGCTTTGTAGTCTTCATGCAGTCCAATATTCATAGAGTAATGTAATTCTCTATAAGCTTCTGCATCAAATTGGCCTGATAAACGAGTAAGAGATTTTTCCTCACAGACTTTTAGATCATCAGACAAATTAACTAAATCAATAGCAGCATTAAATTCCCAGAAACAGTTAGAGTATTTTCCAAATAAGCCTCCATTATGGTACTCAGCATCTAAAGAAACTTTAACTATTGATTGGTCAGTTACTCCAAATTTATCTTTTAAAAAATCTTCTCCTCCCATATCATCCGTACTAAGGCCCCCTTTGTAAGTTATTAGAGAAAAGCTGCCTTTTTTCAAAATGACATCAGAAGTGATATCTTTTTTAAAAATCTTATTATGTTTTTTTAGACTCGAAGCATCCATAACAGATACTTCATATTCAGGAATAGTATAATACAACTGCCTAGCAGCTTTATGAGCAAGGTTACTGCCCATTATTACTTCTAATCCTTCTGGAGTTGAGCCTACATTTACCATAAATCTAAATGCAGAGTTAAATAATCCTAGTGTATCAGATACACTATATCCTTCTTCTTTTTCTTTTAATTCTTTCATAGTGAAAATAAAAAAGGGAGAGAGTTTCCTCCCTCCCACATTACTAATTCAAATCAGCGTACTTAGATTCGTCTTCTATAATCTTACTGACTATTTTAGACAGTACCATACCTAATTTTTGAGAACTAGACTGCTTATAATCTAATGTCACAAAGTTTCCTTTGCCATACATCGTTTCACCAGCATCGTCTCCCCATCCACCAAATATGCAAATACCATAGACGTCAAAACCTAAATCATCTCTCAAGTAATTAACCTTGTCTCCTACTTGATGTAAGGAACTTCTACCTTCTAACTGAGACTCACATGGATAACCATCAGAAATAACTAGTACTATTCTTCTCCTAGCTTCAGTAGGATGTAAATACTTTAAGTATTCGCCCACACCTTTAATAGAATAAGAATCATAATTACCTCCAAGAGCACAAATGTTTCCAAGAAGATTTTTCTTAACTTCAGGATCAGTAGTGCTAGAGAAAATTTTCCAAGTCTCAGAAGAAGTCTTGTAATCGTCCATGTTATCCCAATCACTAAATTCAGGCTTACGTATTTCACTAATATGATCAGCAGTAAAGCCAAACACATTAAGTTCAACACCTGAATTAGCTAACACAGCCTCAGCCATACACACTGCGACTTTACGAGCTAATTCTTCTCCTTCTCCACACATACTACCAGACTGGTCTACAATAATAGAAAACTCCACATTAGGAACTTCAAAAAGTTCCCTCTGAGAAAAGATGGTATCTTCGTTAGTTCCAGAAATTAACTTATGAAAACTCCCTTCGTCCAAGTCACCAGATCTCATTCCATGGACATCAACAAATCTGTTTTTATCCCTAGAAAAATCTAGCTCATCTTCTAATTGAGAAATTAAGCTCTTTTCTGTACTAACTATCTCAGAATAATGTAAAGTTCCATCATGAATACTATTAAGTCTTTTGCCATATCTAAGACAATAATGGCTTGTATCAACCTTAACTCCAGTCATGGGTAATCCACGTTCTAATGCTTCACAAGACTCAAAGAAATAAGGTTTAATATTCCCAGAAACAGTTAAGTGATACTTTTTACTCATAACTTCTTCAATAGGAACTCCCTTCATCAAATCAGACATTATAGAAGTAGTAGCTTCAGGAACCTTGTCTCCAAGTTCACTTTCTTGCCCTTCTCCTTCTCCAACTATCTTTTCAGATAAGGTTTCATCTCCTTTAATAGGAAGGTTAGACTGACCATCAGAATCGTTAGATACATCTGCATTACATTTAGCTTGAGCTTGTTGATTCATCTGGTCTTTACTCTCAGGCCAATGAATGTCCATAAAGTCAGAAAGATTCTGAGTCATTTTTGGACCACCTTCGCTTAGAATATCTCGAGCTTCGTTCATAAGATCTGAGTAAGATAGGTTACTTTCGCCAAGTCTAGAATTCAGCATAGTCGCAGAACCTATCTCTAAATCTAGACCAGACCTCATAGAGTGTATCTCTGCAGCTAATAAAGTAGTAAACAAAAATGCTTGTTGTTCTTTATTAAAGTCTGAACCTGTCTGACCAGAATTATAAAGCTCAGTAGATAACATCTGAACTAATTCTTCTGAAAAAATCAAAGACTGTCTGTACTCTAAGTAGTTTAAGAATCCAGGATACTCCTCTTTCAAATACTGCTTAGTAAAGTTAGCAGCCTTAGCTGACATAAGGTTTAAAATTCCTACATCACGAACTGAACGTCCTTGTGCTGGAGTTTCTTGTGTCTTTACCATAAATTCTAGAATACTAGAATCCTCTTGTTCCAAGAATTTCTTTATTCCACCAGACAATAAAACTTGCCCAATGTAAAAATCTAATTCTTGTACATATGATAAATCTGAAAATCCTGAAGAATTTTTATGCATTCTTTCAGGATCTACAGGTACGTAAGAGCCATCGTCAGATGTAACATGATAAGGCACAAAGTCATTAATCTTGTGATCTACAATCTTGAGTTGCAGACTACCGTCATAAGTACTTAGCATCCTAGACATGTCTTTAACGATGCTCTTCATAGTAGCTATAGTATTGTCAACATTTTTAAGAACATCTTTAGAATCTCCTTTATCTTTGACACTGCTATAAGAATAGTACGAAGAGGACGAACCGCCCTCTCCATACCAAAAACTACTACCAGACCATTTATTAGTCTTTTTCTTAGATTTGTAGGAGACTAGCCCCCTACCATATCCAGAAGATCTCGAATACGAGGATCTATATCGACTAGAGCTTCTATATGAAGACTTATAATGATCGTCATCGTCATCGTCCAAGTGACTAAGATGGCTGTTGGATTCAACATCACTTTTCTTAGCTTCCTTGTCCTTTCCTATAACGTCATCATTAAATTCTTCATCTTCTTCTATAGCGTACTTATCCCACCAATTCTTTCTCATCAGGATGGAAATTGACTTTGGATGATCTGCTTAACTTGAGTCCTGTCAGACTCAGCTCCACCTTTCTTATCGAAAAGAGGTAACAGAGTGTATTCAAAGCAACTAGTCCCCATAGACTTATATAAGGCAGCTGTTTTGATTACGGTCCTTGTACTGATGAAATTCTTAATGGTGCCTTTAGCGGCAGCTTCTCGAACTTTCTTAGCGACACGTACTAGCTTCTTACTGTCAGCACTAGCTAGTCCAGTTCGTTTTCCAACGACCTTAACTTCTTCTGTTTCAGAGAGAAAGTCGACTTCAAGTCTAACAGAGAATCTGTCATTCAATGCATCATCAAGATTACCAAATGTTCCACTAAACTGCTTACCAATGTTGGCAGTAGCAAAGAAGAAAGTTCTAGGCGCTCTTTCAAGAGTGTCTTTAGTTTCTTCAATAAATGAAAATCCAGTATCATCTAACAGGGGGAAGAGAGAGTTCAGTACAGGGGGTGACGTTCTGTTAATTTCGTCAAGAAGGATGACAACGTCTCCTTTGCTGACGGCTTCTGCAAATTGAGCTTTCACCCATTTGATTTCACCATCTTCCACTGTTTTATAACCAAACCAATCTCTAGGCTCTCGTACCATTGAGCAATTCATTTTCAAAAGGGGTAGACCCATCCTTGCTGCAAACTGCATAGCAAGCTCAGTTTTACCACAACCTTGAGGTCCTGTAAGCATAACATTGCTAGGCTTACCTTCTTCAAGCGCTTCACATACTAAGTAACTTAGTATATTTGACGTGTCTGGGTCAATATGAAAATCTTTTGACTCACTAGGAATGAATAATCCACTTAGTTCTTTCGTATCGCTCTTGTGAGCTTTGTGATACGTTTCTCTAAGTTTCTCCAATTTAGGAAAATCAACTACTTCTGAAATAGTTTCTTTCCCTTCTGTAGCTCCAGACGTTTTATCTATTAGCGTATTCACTAAAGACTCTCTAGCAGTTTCTTTTAATGAACCACCGTTCCAAGTTATTGCAGTACTGTCAAGATTAACAATCATTGCTAGCTCATTCATAAGAGAATTAACCCATTTCTCTGTTGTGCTGTAAGGACGTCTATCTAGACATAGTCTACAAGAATCTATATAAGAAGACATAGAAACAAAAGTTCTTCCTGCGCTAGAAAAATGTCGTATGCTCTGAGTCAAAGAAGGATGCTTATCCAGTCTATCCTCAATACTAGAATGAGAGATATCATCTCCAGTAAAATCTTTCAAAAAAGATCTTACAAATCTAGCTGCGCTTGAAACATTACTAGAAATGCCCCCAGGTCCTTTGACATTTTTAGAAATAGAAATAGCGAGCCCTCCAATTTCATAAGAATTTCCAAAAAGGAGCTTTATCTGGTTTTCTTTCTCAATTAAGTTATTTTTGTTCATTATTGTTAATTAAGTTTCTGATTATTTTACCTAACTGTTGATCGTCAGGCTCTTCATTTACAGCTTTCTGTACTTTAGCAAGCTGTATTAGCATCTCCTGCTGTCTCCTTGTCATAAATCTTTGTTGGAAATAGACAATACCGAAATCAGGATGTTTGAGTTTATAGCAATCTATTCCCTCAGAATTCTTGTATAATTTTACATCAGCCATCGTAAAAGAAAATAAAGTGTATTAATAAACTCAGTATATAAAAAAGAAGAATAGCTCCCATATCGAGAACTATTCTTTTTATTTCAATCTTGTGATGGTTCCACCACTTATTGGCCCTTTGCTTCATGATCAACTACATAGTAAGCAAACTTACGTTTACTATTAGAGATAAACATGCCTACAGTAAGAGCAGGATCATCGTAATTCATGGTAAGATTACTTCCTTCCTCTTTAATTTTTGGCACAACAAATTGCATAGTAGAAATGACCATATCCATTAATTCATTCGCAGAATCTTTCATAGCAGACCAGTCATCAATTCCTGTACTAGTAGGTAAAAGGTTTTGGATTAGCTGGCCTAAAGGACTTCCTTCTTCTTGTTCTTTGTTTAGAGCAGAGATGAATTTATTTAGATAGTCTTCTTGACCTTTGTCGAGTCCTTCAGCATTTGCGATTTTATACAGCCCAAGAAAATCTTTAGTCTGATCAAAGACTTCTTGTGAGTGTTCTTTAGGGTAATCTAACCCAATACCTGAAAACACTTTCACAATGCCTTTATTTACTATATTATCAGAGTATAGGCGCTTAGCATATGTCTCCACATAAGGAAGAATTACATTAAACATTTCTCTATTGTATGTCTTGATAAACGGAATCCTATTAGCCAACAAAACTTCAGGAATTTTATGAAAGTTAAAGACAGGAACTCCTACTTTTTCTACCATAGGAATAGTAGTAAGTCTTTCACTAATTTGATCTAATGATAGCTCATTTATATCAGCTTCTGAAATTCTAAAATCTACTTCCTTTTCTCCTTGTTCATGTACTACTCCTGCTTCTAGGGCTGTCGCATCGTCTGTTATTGATGCTTTACTTACTGTATTGCTCATATTTAGTGTATTATTTTAGAGATACCATTGCCCATTGCACGGTCTCTCTATTCATTGATAATAAAAGGTTATTACCTTCTTGAAAATTACTACATAGCCACTTTCTATTCTGCCTGTGGGCTTGGGCAGGATGCTCTGAAGTAAGTACATGATGAGGAGTTATAATGCCAAACTTATCTGCATAAGCATTAGCTCTTTTTCCCCATAACATAATAACTACACCAGTATCGTAATCATGAATAGTCTTTACAATTGCATCAGTAAAAGGTTTCCATAAATCTGCTCTACTGTTAGGTTGACTTCCTACTATAGTTAAAGCAGCATTAAGAAGTAAAACCCCTTGCTTAGCCCACGACTCCAAAGTATAGTCGAAAGGAATAAATGCATCATCGTCTCCATCATTATACATATCCACAACCACTTCTTCTATTTTTCTAAGATTCGAACTAACTGCAGTTGGTATATAGTCTGGATCTTTAGGATCGTTTTCTATATTACCAAATGCAAGTCCATTCGCCAAACCATTGTGGTCTGGATCTTGTCCAAAGACAAGTACTTTTAAACTACCATAAGGAGTTAGACGAAAAGCCTTAAAGATAACACCCATAGAAGGTTCAGACATAGTAATGTTATTGCTATTATCTGCTTCTATATTTGATATCAAGTAATCAGCATATGTCATACCGCTACCTAAATAATTAGCGTCTTTAATCAATAAAGGGTAGACTTCATCAGCCCACCCTTTACCTAATTGTTTACGCCAAAAGTTAAGATCTGTCTTTATTCGTTTCATCTTCTGCTAATGGTTTTACTCCAATTGGAGTTAGTAAATCCCTTACTCTATTGTCTAGAATTTCAGATTTAAATTTTCCTTCAGTATCTTTCTCTTCAGAGGGAGTAAGATTAGGACTAGACCAAACTTCAGCATTTTCTGGAAGTTTGATGTCCATCTTATTTTCCCAGCCTTCTCTTAAGACTTCACTGCGACTAAATATTTGTCCAATGATTTGGGAAGTTTTGGAATCAGTAAATCTGTTCTCTATACACTTAGCTCGAGCACTCTCGCTATAATTACTCCACTTACCTTTAAGGTAAGCCTCATAATCAGCTTCATGTTCTTGAGGTATCTTGAATACAGCACAACCAAATGCGCTATCTCCAATATCATAATTAGCTAAAAAGTTAGGGTACGATTTCAAAGTATTCTCGAAAGCTGAAAACTCTACGTCTTGCATTTGGTGATACACCACAAAGACGCATTTTTCTCTAAACGAATCAACTATATCATCGTAGATATATGCTTGGTAAAATCGGTTCGATAAGACTACTCTTTGAAAAGAGTCTTTGACTTTGCACTTAAATACATCTACAGGTATTCCCAATAGAGGCATAACAAAGTCTGATGTCATATTAAACTTTCTTTTACTAATTGCTACTTTATGTATTTGGTTCATACTAGTTATGAATAGTTATTTTACCTGACCTAAGTACCTCAGCTGGTTCATCAAAACTCCCTAAGGCGTTATGATATTCCAAGTCCTCGATAGACTCAATTACAGATTTATAACCACGACTAGCCAATCTTTCACGCATAGGATCATAACCTATAAGCTCACGATTAACTTTATCAGACACAGAAAATAATGTAGGAGCACATTTGTACCCATTAGTTCCATGTTTTTTGCTAGCGACCAAAAATTCAGGAGAGTCAATGTTAGAATAAGTACCTATCACAAGATACTCTTCTTCCTTAACTTCTCTTGTCGTAATGCTTTTTCCCTTTACGTCTAATATAGATACAAGTATCCAAGAGTAAAAAGCAGATTGAAATGCGTACTCATTTTTCCAGAACTGTGTCTTAAAATTACTTTCGTATTCGTAAGTAGTTTTAAAGTCCAACACTTTGCAAGAACCTTTACTAACACTTGTTAATAAAAAGTCTAATTCTGCCTTGCATTTTGTTCCTCCTGGAGTAGTATGTTCCAGTATTGTTTTTGGAAAAATATTAACATCTAGATCATCTATCATAATCTTAAAAGGTCCAGTTGTAAATATCAACCTTCGCATTTCAAGAGCTCGTGAAACTTCTTTTGGAGTTATGATCCTACTATCGCTATTTGCAGTTATAAAATCGAAATAACCAAGATAAGGTTTAATCTTTTGTAACTTGGTTAGGTCTTTAAGATTACCGTATGCCTTTTTCCTAGCTAGATAATTGATCCAGTCTGCGTCTGTATATTGACTGGAGTCTTTTAAGTCTCCATTAACATAGTTTTCTGCAAACAGTTCATCTAGTAATTTTCTAGGCACAGTATTCTCTTTTGGTATGGGACCGTTGAGCAGCTCATTATACTCAACATATTCATACTCCATAAGAGCCTTTAAGAGTTGTTCGTCATCTACTTCAAAACAATCTACTACCCAAAAGTCTAATAGACTTCCAAACACATAATGTTCAGGGATAATAGATGGTATCTCTATAGTATTCGAATAATTCTTATAATATCTAGGATGAATCCTCAACTTCTTGAGGCGACTTTGGTTTACTCCTACGTTTTTGCGATACTCTTTTGCTTGAAGAAGTCTCTTCTCCACCACTTTTCTGATCTCGCTTTCTTTTGTCAGCACTTTTCTCATTCCTAGTTTTATTTACTTCGAAGCCCACAGCTCTCATAGCTTGGTCTTCTGTCATGTTCTCAAACATCATTTTGTCGAGAACTCTTTTCATCATTGACATGCTCATAAATTTTATAGACGAGTTCTCTATCTTCGAACTCCTCACATTCAACAAATTCATAGCTAATGCCACTTATCACTCCCACAGTATCGTCAGGTATAACCTCCCTGCCAACTAACGTATCATTAATGCACTTAATCCATATGTTAGCTAGATTCTCAAGGTCCCAATTAGGACGATGATCTTTAGGTGGTTTCTTCCACGATAACTTTCCTTTCACTCTTCTGATGTTGCCAAAATTTTTAGGAACTTTGACAATTAACTTACAACGAAGACCTGGACGAAGAGGTTTAACCCCAGCAGGTATACAACTGCTGATGTACTCGTGCATGTGGGACACCACTAAATTTCTTAAGTGGAAATTCATGCCTGAGTATATACGGTTAAAACCAATCTTCATCCATTTACTTCGTTTCTTGTTTAAAGGTACGTGTGTGGGAAACTTGTCCATTGTAACGGACAGTAGTTCTTTTTCCATACACAAATATAACACTTAACGACGTTTCACTATCTCTTCGCAGTGTGCTCTATTAAGTGCTAATTTGACTTCGCCAGTAGATGGTTGATAACCAAATACTTGTCCGTTGTCATAGAATTTTGCTTCTATAGCTGCAGCATCTCCTGCGCTTCTATAGTATCCACTAGCTCCAAGAGCCATATTGATACATATAAAGAAACATTTAGAAGAGTAAACATTAATAGGACAACATGCGTCAGTTAAGACAATGCTGTTCATTCCTGTATTGTTTATTTCTTCTATTACAGTGTCGATACTGGTACCTCCAGAATGATTCCATTTCATCAAACTGACAGCGTCAGTAATTATGTCTGGGAATAAGTGACTTGCAAAGAATCTAATTTCTCTTGAAAGATTCAAGCGCATTAGATTAATTGCTAGACCTTTAGCAATGATAAAATCTCCTAATCTTCTGCCCCTATCAGTATTAGTATTTCTACTCATACTGCCAGAACAGTCAATATAAAAATCTACCTTTCCTAAAGGTTTGTATTCTAAAGAAGTGATGTTAGCAATGCTGACCTTCTTTAAGATTGGAAGAAGATTCTCTAGACCATCAAGTTGGTCTAATTCCTCTGCATCCAATAGATCGTATTCTTCCACTTTGGAACTCCTCGAAAAATAAGAATAACTATACTTCAAGATTTTCTCTAAAGAGTCAGCAATCTGACCTCTAGCTACAGACAGTGCAGAAATAGCATCTCTCATTTGCATAAGATCTGCTAATTCTTGCATTACTGTACCAACTCCTCGACTTTTCTTCTGTTGACTGTCATCACTATTTGCCATAGCGTCAGACATACCAGAACCTTCCAAGTCTTGAATTTGCTCCGTAGCTTTTTGAGAAGCTTTGGATGCTACATCTTGAAGTTTTACTTTATCTTTCAAAGCTTCTTTCAAAGCTTGCTCACCTGCTGAACCATCACCTTGTCCTCCACCTTGCATAAAAGACGCCATGTCCTGCATGCATTGTCCAGGATTATCTTGCTTGTCAGCATGTTGTTTCATAAGCTTAAGAATCTCAGAAGTGATATAACCAGTAAGAACTCCTGAATACATAGTGTTGCCTTCAGAAGGAATCTTAACATAATAGTTATAGATGTCCTGAAGTAACTCTTGTTTCATTTCGTTCCCAGTGATGTCTTCTTTGAACTTAGTCTTAGATGATGGGTTGACATAAAGACTGTAGATATCTCTAATAAAGTTATCTGCGAAATTCTCTATCATAGCACTCTCTTCCTCTGTAACTTGCCTTTTTTCTTCTTCTCTAATTCTATTAAAAGAAAAATCTTTGACATACCTACAAAGGACAGCAGAGTCTCTTCTGTCAATATGAGGTGAAATCAAGTCCCAATCGTGAAAACCATCGTTCTCAGTTACCCAAGAAGTTTTGTATTCTGTTAATTGAGACATTAGTTAAACCAATCTGATTCACCAATGCTTTCTTCTGCTTCTTCTAATACAGCGTTTTCTGCTCCACTAAAATCAGCTCCAACAGACATAAACTTGAATTCAGCTGCCTTAGGATGTTTGCCATGAATAGGACTATTTACAGAGTGAATGATTTCATCCATATCAGATGAAGTTATGTGACCATCAGCTTTACCTTTAGCCACAGCTTCGTTGATATTACGAATGCTTTCATTCATGATAACGCTGTTTGTCATCCCTCGCATCATGTCAATATCAGAGATAATCTGATTGACAACAGGATTAACAATACGTTTACCAAAGTTTCCTGCTTCTTTTTCTCCAATTAACCATGTAGCAGTCTTTACAAGTGCTTGGTTTGAAGTCATGCCATACACAGCAGAAATTGCTCTTGCAAGCGTAGGTACGAAAGTCAAAGTTCTATCTGAGAGATTCGTATAGAATTCATGAAGAAATTTCTTGACAGACTCGTCATTGAGACGAACTTTGTCTAGATCCATCTGTGTTTCAGGATAAGAAAACATTACGACTTTCTCGTACTTTCTCTCTCCATCAGCATAGTATTTCTCAAGCTGCTCGCGTAGAACTCTGTTCACACGAATCTTGATAAGAAATCTATCCCAAAATGGATTTCCTTCTTCGTCTTTTGGAATCTCATTGCAAGTTGCAACAAAAACTTTCCACTTACAGTCAACCTTTTCTTGGCCATTGAAGAGAATTTTCTCATTCATAACACCAAGCAAGCTGTTTCTTACAGCAGCAGATGCTTTATCTACCTCATTGATGACTACAAACTCAGAGTCAACAATAGGAGACAGCATTTCAAAGGTCTCATCTTGGATAAGCTTTTTGATGTTTACTCGTCCTTTCACTTCAGCACTACGAGTCCCCTCGTCAGTCTCTAAAATGAAAGTCTTTTCCATAATTTTCTCATGGTCAGGAGTTCCATCTTCTTTTTTATACATGCTAGCAGCATATTCCAAGACTGCTTTAGTCTTGCCAACACCTGGATCTCCAACTAACAAAATAGGCGCACCTATTGCGTTAGCAACTGCTAAAGACTTAAACAAGTCTTCTTTTCCAATCATTGAGGTTGTAATTTCCCTCGTCGAATTTTTACTCATTTTACTGAACTGATTTGATTAATTAATATTTGCTTTGCTTCCTTTCTTCCTATATATCTTACAAGATCAGAAAAGTCTTTACAATGATGTCTAGCAGGAATAACAATAGAAGGTAGCCCAAATTCATCACAAAGTTTCTTTGCTGCTATTTGCCCCCAATTCTTCTCTTTACTAATGTCATTGTCATAAAAAACAATAACATGCTTAAACCTCTTACGAAGTTCAGCAATAACATTTCTCTTTGGGTTAACTGTTTCACCTTGTAAACTAACTGCAGGTATCCCAGTAACTTCCCTAATACTCATAACATCTTTTAAAGACTTAGTAAGTATTACCATATCACCCTCTCTAGGAAGTTGACTCCATCCTTGCCATACGTCATATTGAGTTCCACTAATCCACTTTCTATACACAGAATGAGGTTGGTAAACTTTTATGGTAAGTACACCATCTTTGTATTCACGATATGCATACGACAGAATATCTGCTCCATAAACATTATTGTTTATAAAATAATGTTTAATAGGGACAACTCTAAAAAAGTCTAAAGTATCCCTACTAATTCCAAAAGGGTACCAATAAGCTGCGTCACTTTTATTCCACTCTCTCTTGGTTATACTAAGTACCTTTTTAGGTATCTTAATAGACATTTTTTTAGGGAGTGTTGCTTGTAGTATCTTATGGTCAGACCTAGTCATTTCAACTGAGCCTTTATTTTTATATTTCAGGTCTTGTATTCCAAAATCCAAACATACATGAGCTATAGCATCTGCTATAGAATTGTATGAAAATTTCTTCATCACAAAGTCAAAGACATCACCATGTATGTCCATAGTAAAGTCTATGTAATAAAGTTGATTCTTGTCAGAATTAAAATAGACATTAAAACTTTTTTTTGATTCTCTTCTCAGAGGCGATATAAAGGCCCTTCCTGGCTCGAAATCTCCTAAGTAATACCTGAAGATCTGATAAGAGTCGAAACGCTCTAAAACAAGCTCTTTCGTTGCCAAAGGATAATCCTCTAGTTTGTTTAAGTTTATTGCCATAGTTATGAAATAAAAAAGTGCCAAAGTAGTTACTGGGCTTAGAACTCTCTCACTATCAGCCTTCATTAAGACTGATGGTGGTGAGAGCTCTAGAGACTTTACAGCTATCTCCATCCAGTAACTACTCAGCACTTATGTTGGTATGAAGGTATAACAGCCGCTTTCCTCCATCTTTGAAATTTACCTTCCCATACGACTTGGTTGAAGATAAACTACTTTTTTTGCCTACCGTAAAGGTAGTTATTTATGCCTCCATCCTTTCAGGGGACGAGGCACAGTGATAACCATCCCTCTACAGCAAGCGAGCAATTCTGCTCTTAGTCGACTTTCCAGTCCTCAGTTGGAGCATTAACAGTGGTTTCACTGCCTGTGTTTCCAAAAGAAGCTGACATATCAACTGCAGTCCCAGAGGTTTCATCCATCTGTGGACGTTCGAGTATCTCGATTCCAGAGTCTGTCAACTTAGAGTTATCCTCAGTTACACGAGAAGCGTTCTCGATAAAAGGAGTAAAATTTCTAAGCTTAAGGAATCTGCTAGGTTTAGCTTTGATTCCTTTGTCTTCATTTCCAGAGGTTCCGTAGTTAACGAAAACGCGCATTGCTTTGCCGTTACATACTCCACCCACTTGACTCATGATGTTATCCAGCATCTCAATTGCACTTTCGTAACTAGGAAAGACATAGTCTTCACCTAGATAACACTTAGCAATGTGACGCAAAGACTTCATCTGCTTGGTAAGAGCCCAAGTTTTTTCAGGGTCAGTTTGGTAGTAAAAACCTTCAGAGATTTCAGCTCCGTTTGCATCACGCATATAAAACTTCCAGTTAGGCTGATTATCAGCTTCGTTTGGTTGTCTTTTCTGCACGCTGCAGGTAACACTAACTCGACCTGCTTTACCATTATTAAAAATAGGTGTATCAGATCCAGACTTAGCGTCTAAAGATTGATCATTTAGATCAATTGTCATACTCATATAAACAAAAATTAAATTAACAAATCAACAATTACGCTTGAGCTTCCTCAAGTGTTTCTTCTGCATTCATAGTAGAATCAACAACTTCATTGTCATTGTACTGAGTATAAGTTTCTTCCATTTCAGGGGAAGTACTTTCAGTCTGACGACTGTTATACTCATTCATCTCTACTAATTCAGCAGTTTTTACAACCTGTCCTCCAACTTTACGTTCGCCTAATTCTAAAACAAATTCTACGTCCTCGTTGAAGTTGTACTTTTCGCCAAATACTCGAGCTATGTAGCTTCTGAGTGATTTGTTACGAATTTTGTACGGTTTGTTTTTCGTAAGCTTCTTTTGGGAATTATCCTCTTTGATAACCTCTGTGGTGTTACCAACTAAGATAGTATCGTCCTCAAAAGCAAACGAAACACTAGACACTCCAGGTACTAGGTCTAAGTCCTGGACAGCCTTGTCATTAAAGATAAAAGACGCAGAGGTTCCTTTCTTCACTTGAGCTGTAATTGTCAGCACTGGTATCGTAGGATACTTGCCAGTAATTACTCCTCTAGCGTTAGGGATTCCAAACACCGCTTCTCTAATCTCACTACTCTCTAACATCATCTCTAATTAAAATTACTCAATACCTGTATATTTCCTAATAGCTCCTTCCACAATCTTGAGATCATTAGGAATCAGATCTTTATCAAACATACCCAAAGGAGCTTTACAAGTATCGTTACCTCTAGTAACTGTTCTGAAGTGAAAATCAGGCACTTTGCCAGGATTATCTACTACTTCAGTGTAGAGAACGACGGTGGAGAAACTCTCAGGTACGAAAGCATCTAACTGCTTACCTTGAGTCTGCACTCTGTACACCTGTCGACCCATTTCGTCGAAGATGATTTCAGGATGCGCCATAAAGTACACAATTATATCCTTTCTCATATTCTTATTGACAATGCCAATAAGATCATACTGATTACCAGAATATGTAGCCCATTTTTCATAACCAGAATTGGCTCTGAATTTAGGATCCATAACGGCATCAGTCATAGTTCTAGACCAAGTGTCTAGTACTACACTTTTAACTTTTGGATTAGAGTTTGCCTTTTGAAGAACCTTTACAATCTCTGGTACATTAGATGTATGGAAGATGTTTTCATCTTCTGTATACTTCTTATGTGCTCCAGGGAAAGGAAGATCTTTACTATCACTATTAATAATGACAGTGCTCTCAGGGTTGAGATTCATCATAGACGTAGACTTTCCATGTCCACTCTTTCCAACAACAAAGACTAATTTAGCCATATAAACAAATTAACTATTTAAGGTTTACGATTATTACCTAATTCATGGTTTATCAAAGACTGAATATGCTTGCTAGCTTGATTGAGATGCTCAATATCTTTAGTACTGGCATATCTAGTCACTCCTAACAAAGTAGCCTCTAACATTTCCTGAACTACGTCGTCTAAAGTCTCTGGAGATTTCTCTTCAATTACTTCTCCTTTTTCAAGATCAGGTTTCCATGAATAACTGAGAAGTTTATACGATTGAGGATTACCATTCTCATCCTTATCGTACATACTTACCCATTCTTTTTTTGAAATACTTAAAGGCGATCTCAATTGGGCTGGAGTAAGGGTCATAATAGCTCCATGCAGTATAACTTTTACAGATTTATTTTCCTGTACTGCTTTTGTTGCCAAATTACTTCTTACATCAACCATACCTCTAAAAGTCTTTTTGACTTTGTGTATGTAATAATCTTTCATATTACTGTTTCCTCCTCTATTTTGTTATGTTTAAGGTTATCCTTCATGACAGCTATAAACGGCTGACCATCTCTGCACTTGAGATAGTGTATAAATATCTTGTCTCTACAAGGATACTTAGTAGTTCCGTATTCTAGTATGTCAAAAGACCTATAAGGATTATGAATAACAGCTACGACATCAGAAAACATATAACACGCATCTCCACCAAACAAATCTTGTTTGATAGGATAGTGCAACTTTGGTACTGTTCGCCTGTCTGTTGCTTCAATCTCCCTGTTAAGTTGACTAAGGACAATATAAGATGAGGTGATTATCTTCTTGCATTCGTTAAACATAGCCAACAGCTCATAGAGCTTATCAGTTGCAGTTTGTGTCCCTAGTTTCTTCACTAATACAGTGTGGTCTAGAGTCACTAATATCTTCTTTTCAGGATATAACTTATGCATTTTCATAATCGTAGCTCTCATCTCTTCCACATTACCTGTAGTATCTACATAGAATATAGGCTGAGTCGATAAAGACTTAGCTATAGATTCTGCTTGAGACACTTCATGGTCTGTAATATCAAGAGGGCTTTCATCAGCAGAATAGATTTGCTTAACTGTTTTTCCAAGTCCTTGAGAAAACTTTCTTCCAATAAGTCTTCTAGCTTTCATTTCAAAGTTGAAATTTAAGGTTAGAAAATCTTCTCTTGGGTTATACTTAAAAAACTCTTCTTCTAGCTGATTAACAAATGTAGTTTTACCACTGCCAGACATTCCAGCAATAGTATAAATACTACCCCACTCTAACCCATTGATTCCAGCAGAATCAAACTTCGTTAGACTAGTTTTCAGCGACTTAATTCTACCTGCTTTCCTGCCCTTAATGTAGTTCAGTTCATCAGTAGCTGCCGCTGCTACGTGTATTATTGGTAATGGCTTAGACAAATTCTTTTCCATGTCCTACAGTTCCATTAGTGTCTGGCAATTCTGTAACCTCCTCACAGAACGATTCTAGTCTGCTAGTAGGCACTTTTTTGCCTTGTTCAGTGATCTCTTTATGAATAAAGTTATCTGCTTGTTGCAAAAACATAAATCCACCAACTGCTTGGGTATTAATATACCTTTCAGTAGCTGAAAGAATGATGTCCTTAGAATAATCATACTCTTCCAAGAATCTTCTCATCTTGACTACGCATGCCTTTCTACTTCCCATCACTCCAGATCTCCCTGACTTCTTGAATAACTGACGATAATCGTCAATCCAAGTCTCAACTTCCTCAACAATGCCTAGTTCTTTTGCTACTTTAGCTTTATCTAAAATGACATCCACAGGTTTACTTGCGGGGTCGTTCAACACGTAAGACTTATGCCAGAGATACTCTATAGGATTTTCTATAGGAAATCTATCTCGCATAAATTTCTCACACTCTCTGAACTTTCTCAGATAAAGTAACTTAAGAACTATGTAAAATTTGGGTGGAAGTTGAGAATTTATATCTACTTCTATTCTCATCAACTTCGTTGACAAATATACGAAAAAACAACGAATTATGTCTAGTTTTCTTACTTTTTAATAGGGGCTAATTTGTTCCCAAACACAGTACGGCTGTAGGTATTACCCTTTTGTTCATACTTAATAGTGTATAAACTTCCATTACTATATTTATGGACAATAACTGCCTCTATTCCTTTGTACATTACTAAATCGCGCTCTTCCATAACTACAATTACATAGTGCCGTCAATAAGTGCGTGACGCACTAAGGCATATTTGACTCCATCAATTTTATAGTCAATAACAGCATGCTGTGGATAGCCCACTCTGTCTCCTATACTAAATTCATTAAAGAATCCATCATCATATAGTCCATCAGCTACAATAACTCCTGTAATAGGCTTATCTGTATTAGCTGAGTCAGGTATGATAATACCACTTTCTGTCTTCTTTTCTGCTTCATCAGGAAGAATCAAACATCTTCCTTGATTGGGCTTAAAGGTAACTTCACTCATAATTTTCAGGTTTAAAGTTTGTATTTATACTATTTTTTCATCGTATCAACACTGGGTAATGCATAAGAGCTCTTCAGCCCTTACACATCTGCCGTGTTGTTCTTAGTATAAAATAGTATGTTATGATAATTCAGAATTGTTCACTTTGAATAGACCTGTCTTGACTTTGCTGTAGCTAATCAAAGAGTAGGTCTCTGCTTGGAAATGAATCCAAACTTTCTTTTTGTTGTATTTCCTTTCCATCGGATACTTTATTACTTTCCTCATGACTACCGTAAAAGTCAATAGCTCTCGAAGTAGAGTCTTCATAGAATTCTTCCATCCTACTTAAAGGTTCGGTCTTTCTAATTTTCTTAGTCTTCTTTGATTGCTTAGTTGACATAATGAATAAATTTTCTTGGGATTTCGTCTATAACCCCTTCTAGATAATCTTCGTCTCTTGTTCCCATGACGACAAAAATGTTAACTATAGGCAGTTCAGAACGAAATGATCTTCCCAACATTTGTATAAAGCTCAATGTACTACTATCTAACTGTACGATGTTTCCTACAGATATCTTTTTAAGGTTCATACCTTCTCTAAGCATTTTTACAGATATTAGCTCATTTGACTTCATAGCATTGAAATCCTCAATAAGTTGCTTCCTAATTGCTTTACTAGTTTTGCTAGTAATAGGAGTCATCTCATGAGCTATTTCTTCTGCTTGTTTTATACTACCACAAAATGTAATACTTCTACTATTCTTGTAGTGCTCTCTGATTAGGCGAGCTTGTTTTGTCTTAAAGCTTGTTATTGTTCTTTTTCTTTCAGATGCTGCTTGTAGCCATAAATTTTTTACTCCTTTAGACCCTGTTATGTCGTAGGAATCTTTTAGTTTTTCTACTTTAGCATCTAATATCTTATACCAAGCTTTAGCAGACATATTAAGTCTTACTTTAACTGGCTTATCCACACAGCCAAGTTTAGCAATGCTAGCAAGCTTTATCGTATTTCCACTACCTACTAAATTAATAGTTTTGGCAGATTCGTCAGATACATCAAAATTTAGCGTCAAAGTAGTATTTGGGCCATCACCAGAGCCTGGATAAGAAGGATAATGTACTGGTAATAATATACTTACATCGTCAAGCTCTTCTAAGAAGATTCTATGGATATTTATTCTCGGTTCTGGGAGAATTCCTATCTGTATAGCTTGCTTCATGTCAAGTTTTATAGCCTGATAAATACTTGGAAGAGCGCCTTTAATTTGCTTCTCAAAGAACTTTTTAAGTAATAATTCTTTCTCTGCAGGAAGAGTTGCAGTAAGTCCTATGATCTTTTTAGTAGATTCAGGATGTACTTTGAACTTACTTAAATAGTTAGCAGTTACTGCATGACATTCATCTAAAATAATAAAGTCATGAGCAGCATACTTACCTATGCTAGGATAACAGCAAAAATCATATCTATCAGTAGATATCCCATGTTCTAACATAAGATTTTTCCAATTTTGGATATGGTTAGTTTCCTTGCATACTATAAGTATTCTAGAACTAACATTTTTTGCATAAAATAAATATCTCTCTAAGCAAGCTATAGCCATAAGACTTTTACCTACTCCTGTAGCATATTTAAGAACAGTAATATTTTTCATACCACTAAAAAATAAACTAACAGTATTTTCTGTGAGTATCTTCCTAGCTAAATTCTTGTCTTTGAGTTTTAAATCTACAAATTGAGAAGCCAACTTAAAAGACAGATCCTTTTTTCTAGGATTAGATTCCGAAGAATCTTCAAGTTTTCCTCCTAGTTTTTCTTTAACATATTCTGGAAGTAAATTCCAGCTATTTTTTAGACATGCTTCAGTTATGTCTGATGTTACTGGAATATTTTCCTTCATAATATTAAAATTTACGTTCTTCTTCGATTAGTCTTTCAAGAGTGAGTTTTGCTTTCTGCAAATCTTTCAGCCTGTCTTGTCCTTTTTTTCGCACTACATACTTGAGAATATTACCTTCAAGCATATTTAAATTCCAAGCTAAAGCTACATCGTAGATGTCAATTTTTCCTAACTCTTCATAATGATCAGGCTTTTCAGCATTAGAAACATCATCCACATCTGTAGTTGTATAATCTTTAAAATTATCAGTCCATTTTTTGGGCATTACTTTTTGTTTTAGTTATTTCAGAATTTTTACTTATAGGCACTATAATAGTAAAAGTACTAGTATCGTATATCACAGTGTATTCCATAAAGCCCCTTCTTAACAAACTGTCAGCTCTTTCAAAAACTTTTGTTGTTTCATTTAGGTTACTTCTTTTGTGTAGATGGTGTTTTGGCTGACATCCAGGTAGTATTACCGTAGCCATCAACATGCAAAAAAGTAGACCCATAAGGCCCAATCTTATTAATTCTTTTGTGGATTTCATAATTCCAAATTTTGCTTTTAGGATCTACTTTAAAGCTATTCATACTTTTGTTGAATAAGCGAAATATTCTTTGCTTATTCCACTCTCTCTCAAAAATATCATGAAGATTTTTTTCTAGTAGACTCATCATTTACTTCTTTTTTAACTTTTGGCTCCATCTGCATAAGAATGCATTTGTTCTTTACGTCCATTCTACTTTTGCCCCCAGGATAATCTCTAGATAAGTCAGTAAAATTATTTTCGTCAGCTAAGAACATAGCCATCTCAGTTCCAGATTGAAATCTACGAACAACAAACTCTTTTTTCTCAGTCATTTAAGTAAAATATTCGTTTATTTCAAACATAGTTTCTATCCAAGCATTCGCACTATGATCTTCTAATATTTTGTAATAATTAGAAACTTGATGATGAGGTATTATGGAAGAAATAGTTACGTATTTACCAGCAAAACTTTGCATATCTAGATTAATTCCTATTCCTGGAAAATCTCCAGATTTTGCAGTTACAATACTATACTTAACTTTTACTCTAGTATTTATACGTAATAATCCTGTTTTAGGATCTCTCGCAACACTTAGGGATTTATTAAGCAACATCCTGAAATCTTCTTTAGTTATTTTCATTTTTACAAGAAATTGCACGCCTCACTTCTTCTTGAAAAGAATTGTCAAACTGCACTAGAGGAATATGCTTATTAATATAGTATGCTTTACTGCCAACTTTATGAATTTTAACAGTGTTATTTATTCCATTGTAATCAAAAGTTATAAAAGTACCTTTATACTTAGTGGTAATACGATAATAAACTGTACCATTAAGGAGCCAGTTTATTTGTTCCTTCTGTATCAGATTCCCCATAAACTTCTTTTAGTTGACACTCTAACTCTTCTCTGCGAGAATCAAGTAATTCACGTCGTTTATTCATTCTTTTGAGCTCATGAATTATCTCATGTCTTTCTTCCCAAAGATTGTCAGCACTGATCAATAATTCCTTTGTGCCTGGATCCATTAACCTAGAAAGAATATTATCTCTCATAAGATTAATTTTCCTAAGCTTAAATAAATCAATCTCTACAGCACCAGTGAGATGCTCTTTGACTATCTTTTCTATAGTGTTTGCAGGCTCATATAAGTCAGGATCACGACTCATATTTTTGCTATCTAGCTCCATAGCATTATGAACACAAGCTATACCATGAATTACAGTAGAGTGGCTTAAATGCTCATTTACAGCTTTATCATGTGCAAACATTCTGCCTATTTTAGGAAGACTTAGTCCAAGGTATTTACGAAACAAATAGAAGGAAATCTGCCTAGCATATACTAGGTCTTGAAGTCTTCTATTTGCATCGAATAATTCTTCTTGGCTAAGCTCAAAATAATTAGAGACGTAATACGCTATATCTTGTATTGTGATTTTTCTTACTTTATTCATGAATTAAGATTTTAATGTTCCCAGGCTGACGAAATCATAGGTTCTGCAGCAACAGGTATAGTCTTACAGAACTTACGTCCTGCTTTTTCCATACACTCTTGTAACAAATCTGACATCTCTTGGGCAATTTTCTTAGGACACTCGATTAGTATTTCATCGTGTACCACATTAGGTATTAGAACAGTAAATAATAAATCCCTCTTACGTAATTCATCAAAGAACAACACTTGAGCTAGTTTAGTCATCTCAGCTGATGTACCCTGTATTGGATAATTAATACTGTCTCTAGTCATGGAGCCTTTCATTCTAAAAAGCTTCTTTCCTTCTTCAGTACCAAATGCAGGTCTCTTGCTTTTAAGAGTCTTGTATTCTTCGTGCTGAGGGAAATAAGTTCTTCTACCACTTACAGGCGATAATACAACATAGCCCTTCTGTAAAGCTTCGTCAGAACATTTATTAAAGTAATCTTTAAGGCCAGGAAAGGCATCAAAGTACTTGTTATAAATCTCCTTGCCTTCAGCAATAGGTATATCAAGGTTCTTACTAAGAGTGTATCCATCTCCCCCATAAGCAAGGGCGAAGTTTGCAGACTTTGCAGTCTGTCTCTTTTCTGAGTGCTTTGTCTTGACTTCTTTAACTGTACAGTCCTTGATGGCTGGGTAAAGAAGCTTTGCAACGAAAGTATGTAAGTCTCCTTCTCCATTCGTATAGAATTCAATAAGATTAGATTCATTTGATAGATTTGTCAGTACGACACTTTCCTGTGAGCTATAATCAGCACATACGAGCGTATTAGAAGCCCTCTGAGCTACGAAACGACCTCGAGTATACTTACCCCTAGGAATGTTCTGAAAGTTTATGAAATCGACTCTAAGAGCTCTATCCTTTCCACCTGAAGATAATCTACCTGTGTTCATCAATTGATTGAACTTAGTATGTATTCTTCCAGTGATAGGATTAATATGACTGAAGAAGTTTTTACCATAGGTAGTAACTGTCTTCTGCGATGCTTTGTATTTCAGGTACAATCTAAGGAAATCTTTCCCTAAAGCTTTATCGAGTTCTTTCTTGTACTTTTTTAGGACACCAGACTCGACAGAATATTTCATCTTCTTAGTCTTCTTGTCCATAACAACTGGCTTGATGTCAAAACACCCCAGCACATCAAGTACTTGAGTAGGACTAGACCAGTTAATGGTAACTTTTCTATCTTCTTCTCCAAATAAGTCTAAACTATACTGTACTTTTTGAAACTTCTTAAGTTTAGGATTCTTATCAAAGAGAGAATTTAGATGTCTGTCAAGTAAACCTGCCCAGATATCCATATGCTTCATGTCCAGTTTACACTTGAACTTCCAAGACTCGCTATCCATATACATACCGCAGTATTCTATATAAGCAAGTACTTTTACGTACATATTATCTAAGTCTAATGCCAAAGTCATCCCAGTTTCTTTGAGAATCTTATCTTGATGTTTTTTAATTTCACCAAGATATTTAACATCATCAGCAGCATACTTAATGACTCTTTCTGAGAGTCCTTCTTTGTGAATGCTACCACGAACAGTCTTATCTAATCTAAAACCAAGATATCTCTCAGTAATAACGTCAAGAGACTTTCGTTTAGACCTGTCGCCAGAGTGAATAACACTCTCACCTAGCATAGTATCGTAAACATTATGTGGAACTATCATATACCTGTACAGAAATTTCAAGTCAAACTTGGCATTCTGCATTAGGAAAGTCTTTGACTTATCCTCTAGTAATTTTTTATATTTCAGGGGAGAAATAGTAGTACAGTCCACAACAACTTGAAAATTAATATTCCCAAACTGCATAGATAATAACCTACAAGTATGAGCATCTAGCCCAGTAGTTTCAGTATCAAACTCTATCTGAGAAAAAGGAGCTAGAATTTCTAGACTCCTTTCTACAGATATTTGTAAGATACTTGTATCTTCAAAAATTCGTGTTTGATTAGAAACTAAGTAAATCATACTAATGATTTATGATGTCACTTTTTTTCTAAGAGTTTTCTTAGTCAAGTAGTTATGAATTTTCATAACACTTCCATAAGCTACAGAGTCACCATTCTCAAGACGACGAACTGCACTATAAGAAGCTCCTGAATTTCTTGCTACTTCAGAGTAAGTTTCACCCAAAGAATCTCTCATATTTCTAAAATCATACTTTGAGGGAAGTGCTACTACTGTTCTTGGAATAGAACTAGACTTTTCCTTTTTTGATTTCAGCTCCTCATTTTTCTTTGTCAAACTCTTGATCTTGTTATCAAGTTCTACCAGAGTGTCTAATTTTACTTCTAACTTCATTTGAAATTGTATTGATTTGTATTTTATCGTCTAACCATTGGGACCACTTGTCTATGTAATATAGACCAAGGGGATCTGGAATAAAGGGAACGAAATAACCCGTTAATCCTTGTTCTTTTGCGTAAAGTATGCATCCTATTTTTGTTTTAGCTACTCCAATTAGAGTGCCTTCAGGATTGAAAAATTTGTAACATTGTTTTTCATCTACCATGTTCTTTTTTTAGTTATTACTTGCAGTCTTAAGACTTATCTCGTTTTCTAAAACAGAAATGATATGTTCTGCTTGACGAGGATTAAGTCTATTAACATTTTCTATTAAAAGTGTTGCAGAAATCTTAAGATTATTTATAAGCATATATATCAATGTTTGTACAAAGACAGTATCTGTAAGTACAGAAGAGTACTTAGAAAGATAATACCCATTCATAAAAAATAAATTTATTGTACTCCTATCTAACTTTACTTTGACCATGTATTTATTCTCCATTTTAATTCTAAAAAGACAGGCAGAGAAGAGGGCTAATCACCAAAAGACCCTCTCTCTAATTTTCAGCCTGTCTTACATTTTTATTTTCAAGGAAAAAGAGGGAATCCGAAGACTCCCTCTCTTAATTTCAATCTCTGAATGCTTAGGCAGTTGCCTCTTCAATTGCAGAAGAAGCAGTAGCTTCAACTGAAGAAGATGCAGTGCTCACATATTTGTGATTAGCATCACCAGCCACAAGTTCTGTGTGACGGTATACAGGCGAAGCCTGTCCAGTTGCAGGATTCACAGCCTCAACTACCTCTTCCGTAGAAGGATTCATTTTAGGCTCATGATTCTTAGCAAACGCATTTGGAGTGAAGTTTTCAGTTACCTGAATATTCACTTCAGTGTCGCCAAAAAGAATTGAAGCAGGCACTGCCTGATCTGTTCCTCCACCAACATTTGAGAAATCCAAATCTCCATTGTCAAAGTTGTGACCTAGGGCCTTCTCTGCAATGTCTCTTCGAACACTTTGGATAGCAGTAACTTTTTGAGTTCCAGCACCCTCAATTCCTTGAGAAATTGCTCCAATCAATCCAGGACCTTCCGAAGAAGACTTGATTACTTGAAACATTTGGATCGAAACTTGATCCCCTTTCTTGGAATTGGTATTTACCCAAGCTTTACGAATAAAGACTGGTCCAGCAGCCAAAAGAATGGCAGCAAAAGTTGTGTTATTTTTCATAACAAAAAAACAATTAAATTAAATAAATAGGACAACAAATTAACATAGAACTGAAGGCGTCCCTTTACCCTCAATTATTTTTATCCTCCGAAATCAAAGCCATCGAGTCCTTCAATGCCTCCTCTTTTCTTAAGGATTTTTAGAATTGCTTCTTGTACAGGAGGAGGAAGTTTATCAAAATCCTCTCCTTCAACATTAGGCTTTCCATCAGGCCCAACTGAAACTACCATACTTTTAGTTTCAAGAGAACTGTCTAGAAATGAAGAATTTGTATCTAAATTATTAGAAGCTACATTGTAGACAAGCCACAAAAGTTCTGCTCTAGACTGACTTATGTCGTCCATAATTTGAAGATTAGTAGAAGTAGATAAAGGCTCTTTAGTTATTTCTTGAGCTTCTTTGACTACATATCTATAATTATCAAGTAGTTCTTTACCTCTGCCCTCTACAACATTAAGGGCATCAAGTAAACTTTTAGAATCATGACTATACACTACAGGAGCTATGTCCTTCTTGAAGTTTTTGATTTTGATTCTATCAGCTTCTGATACTAAATCTTCAAAGTTGTTTGAAAATATAGCAGCTTTTTCTGAAAAGTCTTTCAACTCTTCATCTGAAGAAATCTTCTCTTCTCTGATTTCTGTTCGTTCTTTTCCAAATAATTTAGGAAACATTGCAAAAAGTATTTTTTTCATATCTAAAGACTCATTTTGTAAAGCTTCCAAAAGTTTCCTAAGTCACCTGACCTAACATGCCCTTCAGCTTTTTCTGAATACTCGTGGATATCAGCATCCACATTAAAATTGTTAATTAGATAAGAAACCATAGTAGGCTTTTCATCTTCTTTAGATTCAAACTTAATAATAAGTGAGTCTAAATGTGCAGGATGTGATTTTACATCAGAATATTTTTCCCAAAACTGCTCTGTTGTCTTAATATCTGGATCAGTTTTTTCCAATATATCTGCTCTAATCATAGAAGCATGAGATACGTATCCCATGTAATCTATGCTATCAGCTGCAGTTGCACCAGTAAGATTAGCTAGAATAGTACAAAGAGCTTTACCTAGATCAGGAGCAGGCATGCTATGAATATTGGAAACAATTCTAGTTAAGGCACTAGTACTATTTTCCCAATTATTCATTGATATCAAATCTTCTACCATATTCCTCATGACCTCTTTTGGGACATGTCCTGCAACTAGAGGATCCATATTCCATATAAAGATTTTCAGTTCTGAATCATTGATAACTCTGACCTTTTCTGTAAGTCCTGCACTAGTAAGTAAAGATTCTAGTTGAGGTTTCTTTTCAAATATGTCAGCAGGAGTCACATAAATCATATGTACTCCTCCTCCATATTTAGGACCTTCTTCTAAGTATCCTTTTTTGATTTTCGGTGCTATTTCATCTCTAATGAGAGAAGCAGCTCTTTTTATTTTTCTTTCGTCCATGATTAAATTAAATTTACCAGTTAACCCAAAGCAATAAAGTCCTTGTAGCATGCCATCTATTACTACTTCTGTGTTTCTCACTTCTATGACTATTGTGGGGAACCCACATAGCTGCAAGGTGTGTCAACCTGATTATTGATTGCAAGGCAGGCCTAGCACGACAAATGCTAGTTGTATTTATTACTAAGGGTACTAACTGGTTGGGGATTCTGACTCCATACCATTCGGATTAAAACTCTTCTCTTTTCTGTCGAAATACTTACTTTGTAAGTTTTCTTTCGGTAATCTTAAAAAGAAATTCACGCAGCGTATCTCAAATGAACGCCAGATAAACATCTTACTTAGATTATTATGGGAAGACTTTGATCCTCTAAATTTTCTTGTTGTAAACCTAGGGAGCTTAGGATAAAGATCACTCATGATCTTCATTGCTCTGTGAAATTTGATAACATTTTTATCATTCCACGGTAATTTTTCTTGTAAAAGAGTCATTTTCAAGTTATTATGTTAACAATAAAGCCATAAGCAAAACTCCTAAGCACCCTAAAGGAACCAGCGGGAACCAGAGTAATCTTAGAAGTAAGCTTACAGCTCTTCAATTCACCATGAATTATGCTTTAGTAACATCGACAATTCGAGCCACTCTTAAATTCTTGGGGGTAACATTCTCTTGCTCAACTTGGTCAGCGATTTTGACTTTAGTTTCGAGCATGTAAGATTTCCACATCTCTACAGATGGTTCACCTTTCATTGGAATACTTGCGAAAAGTCTACCTTTATCGAGTCTTCCTTTGGCAATCATGTTGCCTTTTCTTCTGTTCCAATTATCTCTATTAGAACATACTGCCATTCCTACTTCCAAGCACATAGCTTGGTCATTATATTCACCTACAGCAGTAATGACAGTTCCTCCGTCGAGGTGAATATGATTATGAAATTTATTCATTTCAAACGTATTTAGTTAAGCGAGATAAAGAGGGGGAAACGAAAGGGCATGACACCTCAAAACCCCCTCTCTAAACTCTGACAAATGAGTAGAACGCCCTACTGTTCTACAGATTACTATCTAGCCAATGCATACACTTTCAGGAATCCAGGTTAAGCGTCTGGCCCTTGAAAGTATGTACGCACAGCTAATATTCTAAGGCACATAATATCTAGCAGTTCGGATCTCTGCCTGTGGCTTTTGAAGGTTAATTACATCAAATGTGTAGAAAGAGCTTCTGGCTCGATAGAGTACTCACACTCTCCACTTTATTTGATACTATGCACCTGAATATTTAAAAGTTTTAGCACCATTTATGTCGTCCTACTCTCTAGACAAGGGCTTTACGTCCTACATTCTAGCGTGGGCTAAATAAATGGTCAAGCTGCCAACTTCCAATACTATTATTCTGGCTTTATGGCATACATCCAGTAGTATTCTGCACATTACTATACAGTTTCAATATTAGGGCTGAAAGGATTTCAGTTCCCCTTAACACGAGAATAGTCCTCAACACTTGCGTGTGACCTCGTATTGTATTATCCAAGAAGTTTTGCAACTTCTTTTTCGTTTGCAAGAATTTTTCTAATTTGATTTAGTATTAAAATTTCCAACTATAAAGTGTTTCTTTAAATTCTTTAGTTAGTACATGGGGAATAGAAAGAGAGAAAGCTTGAATATGCTCAATATTACTACTTATAACCAGTCCATTTAAGATAAGATTATCAAAGACTCTTTTATTCACTCTGTTCTTTCTTCTACGATTAGATTTTTTTATAGACCTTTTACATCTTTCGATATACTTAAATCTTGATCTAGTAATCCAGTGTTCTATAGTAGTAGCAAAGTTTCCACGTAAATTACTGTAATCTTTTGTGGCTATTTTAGGAGAGTCCTTTAATAAAGTTCCTAACTTCTCTGCTCTTGCAGCGGCTCTTTTTTCTCTTCTATTTAAGCTCATTAGACTTACTAATAATATCATCAACAAGTTTCACAAATTCTGAATGAAGAAGTATACGTAAGTCAACATCAATCTCATTCAAAAATAAAAACGAAAAGAGTTTAGGAGTTATCATACCTTTGGACAGTCTAAAGTCTGTCAAGGCTCTTTTAATATCCCTTTCATGGTTTTTACAAAGCCTAGAAGCTGCAAGCTTCTCTTCTAGAGGATCATACTTATCCATGGCTACACGTTTAGACCAAACAGACTCTTTCTTGCCATCTAAATATTCTGTTAGTGGACCAGGTGCATTAAATGGATCAGATGCATTAGTAACATTTTTAAGAAGATCGCTAAGTAACATTTTAGACACTAATTCAGTGTTCCCAGATACTATAGCTCGTTCGAATATTTTTTTAGTTTTTTCATCCATATGTAATGGTGTTGGAGAATTTGATTATTTCTTTAAATGAACTGCAGTGCCAATTGTGACTCAACTTTAATTCTCTCACTCTCTTGGGGGAAGGCACTACAGCAAATTTTCTGCATTACATGCTAGTAAGCATGGACCACAAGTCCAGTTTAAAATGGTACTTGTTTAGTATTATAAACACTAGGATGCAAAAGCTAATAAAGCCGTTAATACGACGATATGTAGCTGACCTATCTTTTCTCTTTATCAGAGATAATAGGTATAATGCAGCAAACAATGCCCACTGTGAAGTGAATAATCCTACAAATGCCCAGAACATATACAAAAGATTCAAAGGGAAAAAGAAAACTACACTACTTTCTATTATTTCTTCTCCAGCTTTCTTTCTGCTCTCTACATTCTCTTTTTTCATATGCTTTTTAGCATAATCAGCCCAACGCTTTACTGCATATGGATCAGTAAAGTTTTTATACTCCCAAGCTAAAGCAAAAAGAGTAAAAAAGTAAAATATATGTGTCATGGCTAGTTTTTAATGATTAAGATTTTCTGTCTTTAGGACGAAATCTAATGTAAGAAGAAGTAAACACATCCCAAGTAAGTTTTCTTAAGCTTCCTTGCAATTGCTTTGTCATTTCAGGAGAAGTTTCTCCCATAACTTCCTTTAATTTTTTCTGCAGTTTATAAGCAAGATATACCATAATAATATTCTTAAAAAGTCTTTTAAACATCATAGAAAATATAACTAGACTAACGCCTAAAAGTATAATTAAGAACCACAAAGTAAATGGCACAGGATGGTGCCAATTAATAGTATTATCAACATGCTCATTAAATTCAAATGTTAATCTGTAAGTCATGTGTAGACAGATAACTACGTAAATTGTTATAATCAGAGTAATCATGATGGTATGTATTATGGACGCGTAGTGAAGAGCGCCATTACAGCTAAAATTTCCAAGACATAATTCCTGTACTTATTATAACCATAACAGCTATGCTCTTACTACTTAGTCCTTGTATGTATTAGTTTAGACTAAAAGCTAATGTGCCCATTTCCATGTACACAGTGGCATTGTCCATTCTGATGTTATCCCACTCTTCTTTAAAATGAGCAGCTAAATCAGTAAGTCTAGTCACACGTTGTTGTGCAAATGCTAGACGTTCAAGATTTTGTTCATGAGTAGTTAAGTAACCTTCATCACTTGTTTCCCCATAACTTTCCCAGAGTGCATTGCACACTCTTCGTAGTACATCAACATTTTCAATTGCCATGTTGATTTCATATTGTAGCAAATCTTCAAACTTTTTCATGATATAAGATCTTCATTTACTACATGAGTAATATATCTGTCCCTGAGTATCTCCTCAAGTTCATAAAGCTTAGTTCGCTCTTCTTTACTACTCCTACGAGCTTCTTTCTTTAACTCTACTTCGTTCTCAAGTCTAGTCATTTCCTGTTTAATGTCCTCTACAGACATAGAAGTGTAATCTTCCATAATTCAAGGTATTTGGTGATTAATATTTGATATAGGTATAATAGTCCCTCTTATTCATCTGAGAGTTTTTTTCAACATAGGACTATATAGAGGCAGCCTTCCGTTCTTCAGCGTGTGATAAACTATTACTTTCTACTTGTTGTTGGTTCTATTATTTTGATTCCATTAGGAAAAAGCCTTCTGAACCTGACCCACCTAAATTTAACTACGCTATAAGTTCTTCCTATTTTTGAGTTCATCTCTCTATTGGTTGTTGGTTAGTTCATCTAAATCCTCTGGAGATACGTATTTAGTAATAGGCTCTATTGTTTCGTCAGCCTCAACCTTATTGTACAACTCCGTGTGAAATCCTTGCAATGTTTTTAACTCAAAGGCCAATAGCGATTTACTAAGATTCACCCTTTTGAGTTCTTGCTGAAGGGTTTCTATCTTGTCGTGCATTATCTGACGTTGACCTGCCCATTCTGTGTATTCGCTTTTCTCCGTTGCCTTTAATGCCTTTAGAAGCATTTGGTATACTTCGTAGTGAGCGCCAAACTCTCCCCACTGCTTTTTGATTTCCTCACCTAATGAGTCCTCATTGAATATTTTCTTGTCCATGATTGAAATGTTTTAAGATTTTAATGAAAAACTACCTAGCCCACTTCCAAGTGTTGTGGAAGATTTCATTAAGACTAGCTTCTCCCCCAATGGGAGTCCACATCTTAATATACTAACTCATCAAACAAACATCACCACTCTTGGTAGTGGTTACACTGATAAACATATTCAATGGACCTCATTTTGTTTATTCCCAATCCGCCCATCGGGGTTCAGTCTATTCTCAAGACTCATTGCTGTTTGTTATCAGCTAGGTAGTTTAGTGTACTCCACCATAAAGGCTTGAGTACTCACCTTGAATAAGTTAAGAACATTTATCAGGTTATAGGATTACGGTTCTCTAGTTACTAGTTTTCCCCGCCTTTTCAGCATTCCTCACTGCACTGTCTTATGTTCTTAAGTAAGTTAACTCTCACAAGGTTGCGATCCTTGATGACTATTGTACTGCCCAAACGCGAGGAGATATGTTGCAACATTCCAAGTTTATAGTGCTTTGGTTTTGAAGAACCCAATTTTAGAGTGGTGCAGACCAGCAATTGGATGAGAGTTATAATAATTAGTCATTGATATAGCTTAATACCAGTAATTTAAGTTACCCTTGAGGGTGTAGCCAACACCGCGCTTCTATAGACATCATATATTTACAGATTGCTAATTATGTTTTTTTCTTCACAGGTATATTAAAGAGATAGCTCACTTGCTCTTCTATCCTGCGGGACCCTGAATTTAAATTCCAAGTTCATCCCAATACCTGACCACAGGTATCTGCCTATTTATACACAAGTGGTCTCGTGTATTTATCAGGGCTTCTTAAGCCGTATGGTTTCAGTTTTGATTTTGATCTATTCACTAACTACTATAGTACAACCGATAGATATCGGTCGATGCTGAGTAATTAGAAACACATACAGCTTAATTATCTTAGTATTCTAAAGTAAGTTCTACTGTCCATTGGAAAGGTTATGAACTCATTAGTTCTAAACGTGCTTGTTGAAGTTGGCTCCAGCCTATTGAACTTAATTATCCTCATATCTCCAATCTTTTCAAATGAACTTATTCCCCATAAAGCCTTTATTTTTTTTCCTTTATGGGAAGGAATATAGAGTATATCGTCTACCTCTAAATCTTTGATGTAGTATTCCCAATAAGTGTCCTCTTGCGTTATGTTATAAGGAAGTCTTTCTCCTCTAACATTATTTAGAGTTTTATGAGTTAATAAATTATAATTCATAATCTCATAAAATTCTTTTTTGCTTAGACTACTCATTACGTTTTATATGAAGTATACACCCAAATAACTCATTTGTAACAAGTGAATATCTAGAAGGTACGACAGCACTCTTTTTGTGTTCAAAATCATGAGCACAATTGCCTGTGACATGTGTTCTATTTTTAAGATTTTTTTGATCTAATATTCCAGCTTTTCTTCCATCTGTAATATTAAATGCCATATCAGGATTTACACAAATACCGATATCTTCATGATAATTTATGTCTTTTTGTCCGCTGTGCCAGTGTTTACAGCTAACACATAGATTTTGTTTTTTCTTTGTCATGAGTTATTGGTATTATGTAAAAACTAAAAGTAAACAAGCAGCTTGCAATAGAATACCTATGATAAGTACAGGTAAAAAAGAATTAAGTTTTCTTGCTGCAAAAATTAAAGTTCCGCCATAAACACAAGCTAGAACAAAATACAAAACAGTAATAACTATATGATAGTGTAGCCAGTTACCTGCTAATGATAGCAGTACTAAAACTAAGAGAGGTATCCCAAATGCTTTGAGATACTCTCTTATGTTGTTGTTGTTTTTCATCATAACTATGGAGTTTTAGTACAATTTCTAATGTACAAGTCATCATGATACAATGAATCAACTACTACTGGAATCGCAACAGTACTACTACTATAGTAATAATTACTATCAATGTCTGGATTATACATCACAGAGTCTTGGACTGTAACTCTCCACATACTAGCTACAGTATCACCTTGAGAATTTACTTCCCAAAGCATGTAAGTTGCTCCAAATTCACACTCCCAGCATGTAGCTTGGGTTTGTGCAATTGTATTACTTACAACTTTTTCGATGTCATCATCATTTTTGGTACAACTACTAAGAGCAATTGTAGCACAAGCAATAAGAATTAAGGCTATAAATGCTGGCCAAAGCGTTTTAAGATACTTCATGGTATTTGATTTAATGATTATTATTGTTTTAAAACTATGTATGTATCCCCAACATTCACTGAATCACAGGGACAAATAATATAATAAGAGTCTCCATAATTACTATGCAAAGTCACCTTACAAGTAGGAACTGGGAGAGTAGGTTTCGTAGTCTCCATGTCTTTTACTGTGAAAGAAGTAGGCATTGTATCACAAGATGTTAGAACATGTCCAACAACTAGAATAATAAGCACTGCAATGAATGTTCGAAGATAAGATTTGTTAATTGTCTTCATAACAACGTGATTTATCTTCCTTCATACTGCCATAATACTGCATTACAGTAAGCATGTACAGCACCTTCAGTCATACCAGTTTCATGGTCATGTTGTAGATGCACAGGATGTTTTAGGAAATTTGGTGGGAATAAGTCCCAATTAATGTTTTTGTCAGTAATTGCATGAGGTGGTCCACTATTTAATGGTGTACCACAATACATACATTTACCGTCTTGTTCTTTAACATACTGCTCTCTAACAGCACGCTTTTCACCTTTACGCCAATCTAATGAGTTGTAATCTACAGGTAGTTTATATGCCATAACTATGTGATGTTAAAGAAAAGCAAGACATAGGAGCGCTGTTTACACTCCTTGTCTTATATGATTTAATACTGTGTACATTCAGTGCATAGTTCTACATACATGTCTTTGTAACATGATTTATCAAAGTCACTGTTCTCTGTAACACTGTTAAGGTACATTTGAATCATGAATTCTTTTTCTAGTTCAGTAGCAACATGGTCTAAAGGCCATCTACTATGAGATGATTTCTCTGTACTACCATCACTCCACTCAATACATGTCTGAGTGTAATAAATGCGATAGATGTATTGTTCTTTCTCACAAGCTGTGCTTAGGAGTAAGATTATAAATAAAATGAATAGTTTCATGGTGATTGATTTAAGGGGTGATTTAAGAGAACGCAGCTATGAGCATATGCATAACTACAATTGCTGAAGAAAAAGCAAAGAATAGAAAGACAATAGTCATTAAGCTAGCAACAATTAACATCAGGAAGTAGATAACAAGTTTAGTTAAGCCTTTAATTACAAGTTCTCTCATGATGATGTGATTTAATACTTACAATAAGCGCACGGTAAGCTCTGTCCTGTGTATACAGGTTGGTGAGCTTACAACATGCATCTAGTTGTAAATAAGTTATAGTCTATATAGAGCTCTGATAGTATAACTGTCAGAGTCTAAGAATTCAGGATGATCTGTTTTCACAAGGTCAAGAAATGACTTGATTGTGTGTTTCTCATCAGCAAGATATGAATCTACTAGTTCTTTAGTAGGAACATCACTATTATTGTTCTCAATGATGCGATAGAGATGAGTAAATAGTATCTCAATGTCTCCAGTATCTAGTTTTTCAGTTGTATTCATTTTCAGGTGATTTAAGAGGTTATAATAGCTCGCTAGTATGTAGGTATCAAAACCAAGAGATCTAAGCGCTAAAGCTATTTAAAATGAGAATAGAGGTATATTTAGAGTGTGCTGAAATGTCAGAATAAAAGAAGAGGTTCGTATCGAACAACAAATGCGCTTACAGTTATTCTAAACTGTTGTGTTGTTGTACTCCCCTCTTCTTCCCCCTGAAAATGTATCATTGAGCCGTTGAATAGCCCCTAGAGTAACCGTAACTAGGCATTATGTGCTTAATTTGGTGGGATCGCAGTCACTACTGCTACTTTGTTCTTCTACTCAACAGCTCTGTATTATACTTAGTAGAACCATCATAACGGCAGAGACTTACTGCTAACATGTCTTTTGATTCATCAGTCATGACAGCTCTACTAAGTATATAACAAGCCATACAATGCACTTAGAGCAAGTTATACAGGAAAAGCTTCAGATTAGACTAGTATTCATCTTACCACTATGTGCATAAGTGATTAGCCACACTATACAGCTTGTTATTTTTTATTTCTTACCTCATTGTAGGCTTATGAGGAATTAGTATTTGAGCGACAGCTCTAGCTCTTCAGCATTTCTTATGTGACCAATCATACAACACAGAGCATACATAGGGATTCCCATCTACGAAGTACTTTTCTTAGAGTGATCAGCTCCCAAGCTTTGCAGGCTTGTTGTAGGTCTTAGTAGTCTCACACATTGAATCATTTGTGCGTTTACCCTAATGAATACCTAGCTGCAACTAGGTTGTTCACATAGGCTGACTCTGCTCATATTCTTATGCTGATAACTCTTACCTACAAGGATAGACTCAGCATAGTCTTGTCCTCTGTTGAATGCAGCCTTTACAGTGCCATCATTCGTAATTCTTTTGTTGACTTTCGTCTTGTTTGACTTGCATGACAAGTACAAAGATATTTCAGTTCTATCCATGGTGTGGAAGTTTTACAGGGTTATATGTTATACAAGATAGATGTTATACATCTTAGAGAAAAAAGAAATGAGCCCCGTAGGGCTCAAGTTCTTAGACCTTAGCAAGGTCATCATCAAAAGAGTTGTTGTTCAACTCAACGATGAAGTGCTTGCCACGCTTAGGTGACCAACGAACAACGAATAGTTCTTCGTTCTCACAAGCAGCGTCATAGACGTTGTCATTTATTGCGATTAATGGCGTGCCATCCTCGCAATCAACCACGCGTAAGTTTCCTACTTCTCGTGGCTCTTTTGTAGGATTTCCATGCTCTGCAAGAAATTCTTCAATTGTTTGAGGTACTTCAGGTGCCTCTGACCTTTTTACTAATGAACTCATGATAATGGTGAATTTAGTGATTAATTGAAATGAAAGACGGTGGGTACCCGAATCCGCCTTTTGCCAATAGGGGTGCTACTAGGAGATAGTAACATCTTAGACCTACACAGGATATTTTTTTCAGAAAATATTTTTAGAAGAGGGGGGGGGTACTTTAAGGATCTTTATATGAGGTTGCATATAAAAGCCCCCTAAAATATATTTTTATATCTAAATGCGTATAGAGGCCTCTTTACTAGAAGAGTCCCAATTCCTATAAAAATTACCATTAGTAAGGACTGCTAGTACTCTAGAAGCAGCTAAGTGCTTATGTGTTTCAGAACTTACAGAATAAGAAACTCCAGTAGGAGTATAGAAACTATCGTAACTCTTTCCCTCTATTAACTCTTGAGATACTTCTCTGATATGATAATTACCATCTGCTTCCTTCTCAAAATCTTCAATATGATATTTGAAATGAGGAACATCGTAGTCTACTAAGACTTTTTTGACTAGTCCTATAGAAAATTTTAAATGGGTCCTGTGCTCAGAATCCTTGAAAAAAGTAACAACATCGTTAGGAACTATAAAAGCATAAACATTAAAGTTCATGAGCAGACTATTGATATTCTCTCTATTTAATTTCATTACTATAATATGTTTCTATTTTAGACATAATACTATCCCTGTCTACTGTATATTGAGAATTTCCATGAAAAGGAATCACAGTATACAAAACTTTTCCTTGTGAAGTATTCATGACAGCACTAACATGTCCTTCTTCTCCATAGCTTCCATTTGGATTGACTAGTATCACTACATCTCCAACTCTTACTTCTTGCTCCATTGCAGAGAAAAACTTATTAGAGTTAAACAATATTCGTCTGTTCATAATAGAATTAAACAACTTCTGAGTTACCTCTACCTTCATCATTTTAGTCAAAGGTTCCATATCTCTACTCATCTGTTGATTCTATTCCTTCAGGCATAGGTAGTCCTAATACAAACTGTGGTACTCCTCCAGGTAGGTCTTGCCACCTTACTAATTCATACTTATCAGAGCTAATTCTCCTAAGCACATTGGGCATATAGTGATATCTAGTACCATCTGTCTCTTCCCAAACACTAAGAGTTCTAATAAATTCTTGCTCTGTTGGTCCAGCAGTAAGAATCGTCTTACCATCTACCTCTTCAACTGTTGTTTCCTTTGCCATAATTATTTAATTTCTTTTTTCTCTTCTCACAGCCACAGTCTTCCTCTGACTTGATGAATTTATGATAGAACCACTTGATACCAGTCATCCTAAGAAAGGCTTCTACAATGTCTCCTAGGCCTCTCTTAGGCTCCTCCTTGTACAATTCGCCAAGATGATTTTGAGTTCCTCCCTTGTAGTCCTTAGGAATATACTCTCTGCCCATGAGAAGTGACATCTCAAAGTCTGAGTCATCTACTGGCTCATTAGTAATCCAACCATTCTTGAGTCTAGTAGTTCCTAATTCTTTTCTCTTACTAATCTGTGACATGTACTCTAAGTACTTCTCAGCCCAGAGGTCAGGCCCATACTTCTCGAAATAGTCTTGGGCTATTAGGTCGTTATAGTTCAACCACTTCTTTTTCATTTAGCAAAGATAAACAAAAGAAAAGTTATAAGGTGTGTGCAACATCATCAGTAATTAACATACTAACTCATAGCTTCTTCGTATATTTGAGGTTCACTCAAAACTATAACTATGAATATCACACAAGAGGCTGACGAAGCAGCTATCAACACTTCGACTGACAAAACCAACGAAGAACTATCAGGACTAGAAGCGCTTATGGCAGCAGCTAATGCTGTACAAGAAGAGAAAGGAATAGTAGCGTGCAACCTTGATGCACCTGAAGGATGTGAGACTTGTAGCGGCTAAGCACTGAACAAAGAAAGTAACACAAAGAAATATAGTTAATACTATTATTTAACTATAGGTTAAATACTTAAAAATATCATGGCTTTTCTTAAAACACATAATCCACTCTTTATGATCTTCCCCGTTGTCGACAAAGACGAAGAAGGTTTCTTCCACTATCTAACAGTAGAAGTAAAAGAAGAAGACGGTATCTACATACGGCCATGCTATATCATGTACGACTATTCAGGCAATGTACTCAATATAGATTTTTAGTATATCTTTGTCCCATGGCAACAATGACAGCAAATAACACAAAAGAAGCAGTACTTGGCTTACTGGACTTAATGGAAGAATTAGAAATCAACTACGTAGTTCTTCAATCTGAGGACCCAAGAGTAGCATTCTCTAGACTCTACCCCTACCTAAAAACTCTAAACCCTGACAATGTTCTTACTCCTGATGAGACGAACAACGACATGGCTGAGGTAAGCTTCGGTGATAAGTCCATTATATTTTCTAGATAATGAAAGACATAGAGTACAATGGAAGCTATGAAGGGTATATGATAGACCTATCTAAGTACCAAGGATTTACATTAACAGACCCTACTAGATTAGCTAGCTTTAACGTAAAAGTGGACATGACTCCTATGGAGTTAACAAAGACAAATATTGACCAGCATCTACTAAACAGCAAAAAGGTTTTCAAAAAAGCTAACTCAACAGAATCTTTAGCAGACGAAGTAAAAGAAGTACTAGACATACTTTCAACTAAAAACATGGGCATAGCAGCGTATAGTAATAACAATATTGTCACATACACAAACACAGAAGGCAAAGTATGGGCAACCACTAACTTAGAAACAGGTACGACATTTTTTAATCAATAATAATCAATAACAAAATGGCAGACAAAAATTCAAAAAATTACACTAAGCAAGACCTCAAAGAAAGAATCGCTAAGCTAGAAAAATACACAGAAGAAATCGACAGAGGTTCTGGTATGCAGGCACAGAGAGTCCATGCAGACTTGCAACGCCTTGGTACTGTGCTAGTTAAGCTACTAGATGACAAGACACCTGAGACTCATATGGAGATTGACCATGGGCGTAAAGAGTTTCAAAAGCGATTTGTCTTTCTAGTAGGAGACTACTACCTAGATAATGAAGCTGATAAAATCGTAAAGGTCAATCATGTTTGGGATAACGTTGAAGTAGTTGAGCAAACTGAAACCACTACTACTGTCAAATTCGACGACAAAGAAGTAAAACTTCCAGTAGGAAAGACTGCAGGCTTCGAGGCTACCGATGATGAGCTACGTAAAGCTATGGGTAAACCGCTTAAAGCTGCTACACCAAAGATTGAAGTCGTTAAGTCGTAGTATATTTGCGCGTATACTAAGCGTAAAGATATTCACGACATGGCAGAAATCTTACAGAAACTCAACAAGACCTATATAGACGAGACTTACCTCTCTCTATATAGGTTTCTTGGTTTAAAGAAGTCTAGTATTGACTTCATAGAGTATCTGCGAGAAAACAGAAAGCAAGAGTTTCACTCTGGCACTGTTATCAGAGGTAAGCAAGGTACCTCAATAGAATCATACTCAGATATTACTCTAAAGAAAGCTCTTAGAGAATTAAGGGAAAAAGAACTAATATCCAAAATCAGCAGGGGCAAGTATGAGCTTAGCCCTAGCTGGTATGGTGAGAAGTTCGAGAATTCATCCAAATTACTCATACCTGTGGACTTGTCAGACCCAAAGCTTACAGGCTTTATAATTGTAGAATAATGTACGAAAACGGAGACCACGTATGGCACTCAATGTCAAAAGACTTAGGTTATGGACTGATTGTAGCCACAACAATAAAAGGAATACCTCCTACTGCTAGCTACGAGTACTATGTAGCATTTCAGAATGGAGATTCAGTGTGGGTACCTGCAGAGGTATTGCAAGAAGACAAACCAAGTTATCTTGGCGACTTAATGAACTAGTAATGGCAGAGAATAGTCAAATAGTATTAATTCCTACTAAGCTGAGAAGTTTGTTCTACAGATATCTCCAGTTTATTAATCCTATACTGCAACTCACAGATACAGAGATGAAAGTGCTAGGAGAAGTACTGTACCACTATAACGAAGCCGCAGGAACAAAGGAACACATCAGATGGCAGTATGTGTTTTCAACGGACACCCGAAAGGTAATGCGAGAAGAGCTAGGCATCAATCAAAACCAGTTTGATACTGCTCTTTCTCGTATGTCCAAGAAGGAACATCCTATCTTGAAAACTCCTATCATACTTTCTGATAAAGGATATAAAGAAATTCATAAGAGCTTGATTATCGTCCCTGGAAAGGATAAGTTCGAACTAACATTTAGCTTAAAGATAGATGAATCGTAAGCAAAGAGAAATTATTGCAGAAGTAGCACGTAAGCATGGGATTAAGAAAGAAGAAGCGTACGAAATTTGGAAAGGGCAGTTTAAGTTCATCCACGAAAAGACGAAAGAAATCATCCAACCAAATGAAGATGGCACTTACAACGAAGAAGATTTTAAAGTCTTCATGCTCCCCTACTGGGGGAAGTTCGTCCCTAGACTTGGAACTATCAGGACTATAAACAAACTAAAAAAGAAATCATATGAAGACAAAAATTCTAAAAGCAGTGAGGTTGTGGCTGTACAACAGAAAGGGCCTAAGTCAGGTAACTAGAGATTATCTATACCTCTACTTTTATAGAGGCACATGGATCTGGTCCATCATCATGACCAGTATATCTATAGGCGCACTTTGGACTAGCACAGAAAGTGGGGCAATAGTGGGGCTATTAGGATTCTTAGCAGTGACTGCAGTTAGTTTAGCTGCCTTAGCACAAGCAAGAACACATATTGAAACTAAAAAAGTAAGATACGATGATCCAGCTGACATTTAAGAATACACACAGGTCCTGGCTTCCTAAGCTAAACTTAATAGCACAACCAGTAAAAAAGTTCACTACCTCTTGGGAATTCCTATCACCTCCTCGTAGGTCATGGAGCCACCTCAGCTTTTCTTCCAAGATAAGTGGCATCTCTTTTGGCAAACATCACGACAACTCAGTCAGAATCTGTTATGCCTTAGAATCTTCAGGACTTATGAAATATGGAGTATATTACTACAACGAAGGAGAGCGTAAAATTAAGTGGTTCGACAGACTATGGAACTCTGTAACTCCTATGACAGCTGAGATGAACTTCAACGAGAAGTTTACTGATGTGACTCTGTATCCCAGTAATTATGACAGCGTAACAGAAACACTAAGAGTTGCAGGATATGGTCCACAGCAAGACTTAGTAAAGTACAAGCTCAATCATTATTACGGTGGAAAAAAGAAAGCAGATAGAATGATAATCTTAAAAGTAAAAGACAGTCATGAGTAAAGACAAAGCAGTAGATAATGATAAATATTTCTTAGTAAGAACAGGAAAAAAACTTGAACTACTAAAAAGAACCTTAGAGGGAAAGACAGTCAATGAGGTGCATACTATGAGCAATTCAGAACCTGATACTTATGCAGTTACTTTCACTGACGGTTCAGGATTTATAGGAAAGCTAACTGTTGATTATGTAAAATCAGATTATACTGACTATGGCAAAGAATAAATACGAAGAGATGGCTTTTATATTAGCAGACCTAGGAGTTACAGAAGCAGTACTTACTACTGACGAAAAGAGCGCTGTAGAAATGCATGAGATGCTTATGGAGCTAGTAGTAGGAGAAGTTACGACTGTTAGAACCCCCGATCCTAAGAGCGCTCATGGTGGAGAGTTTGTAAGATATAATAGTCTTCAGGGAATAAAAATTAGAGTAAACGTACCACATCCAGATGATAACTAATAGCTTCAACATAGAGCGTTCCTTCTGGGAAGAGTTTCCTCAACTGAAACACTTTGGGCCCTGCAAAGACCTGCATAACAAAGACAAGTCTAAGAAGAAGGACAACTCCTCTATGCTTATGTGGGCTATTCACTTACTATGCGATAGGAATTCTAAACTCTACAACCTTCCAGACAAGGAAGAAGTAGTAAAGCGTGACTGGCTCAAAGACGAAACATTTGACCTAGACAAATACTCTGAAGTAAGAGCATTCTATGAAGAGACGTGTATGACACAAGCTGAGAGATCTCTTCTAAAATGGAATGAGTCTATGCGCTCTAGGGATAAGTTTTTGTCTACACAGAAGTACAGCCTTAATAATGCTGCAGAACTAGACAAAATGAACCTATCTACTGGCAAAATGTACATCGAACTAGAGAAGGTACAAAAGATGCTAGAGGAAGAAAAGGGAGCTACTAAGAAGGGCACTAGAAATCTCTCCATGATGGAGAAACAAACAATGGCCTAAATGTTAGTAGAAAACAGTAGCTTTCTAATAAAAGACATACCAACATTCAATCCTATATCACAGGAATATGACAGGATTACTTGGTGGTCTACAGAAGCACGCAAGTGCATAGAAGGTTATTGGGTAGCAGGTAAGTGGATGCCAGGGCCTCTGTATTACTACGTAAACTTTCACCACATTGAAATAGAAGACAAAAGAACTAAAGGGCAAGTATTTGGAATGCCTTGGCTGAGAGATATAGATTGGGAGTTGTTCCTCTTGTATGAGGAATGTCGGGGCTTCTCAGGGTTTGAACTAGACACTAAAAATACTTGTGACAGAAAATATGGACCAGAGTATACTAATGCTAGACTACTTGGTCTTATAGACGAAAAGGAACGCGATAGTAAAAACTACATAGATGCTAGAGAATATCTAAGGAGAAACCATGGCAAGAGTTTAGGCAAACCTCTCTACGCTAATAATGCTCAGAACTTTATTTCTATGCAGAGTCGTGGTGGAGGAAAATCATATGCGACTGCAGGTCTTATATTACATAACTTTATATTCTCTGGGGCCATTGATTATGACCTTTATTTGGAACAGCTTAGACTGAAGGCACCTCTAAGTTCCGATACTATCCTAGGAGCAATTGATACTAAGTACTCTAAACCGCTTATTGATAAAGTAAAGGTGGGGCTTGATCTACTTCCTGGAGGGACTACTTACCAAGGTGAGTATTATCCTGCACCATTCTTCCCTGGAATTACAGGTGGATGGGGTGCTAACCGTAACGTAGAAAGTGCCTCAGGTTCTAAGCTATATCACAGAACTTTTAAGGACAATCCTCTAGCAGGTAACGCTGGACGTCCTAACCTTGTAGCACTCGATGAGATTGGTTTCTTTAGTAATATCGAAGAAGCTTGGGGCGCTCTTACAGGGTCTCAGGCATCTAAACAAACTAAGAACATGGTCATCTGGTGCTTAGGTACTGGAGGACTAATTGGAGGTAGTTCAGCTCTACACGCTGAAAATATCTTTAGAAACCCTGAAGAGTTTGGCTGTATTAGTTTTGATGACGTATTTGAGAACACAGGAAAAATAGGATACTTCGTGCCTATTACTAGTACTCTTAATGGATTCAAGGAAGGGCCCAACAAAGTAACAAACGAAACCAAGGCTGCTCTATCTGTAGAAATGGATAGAGAAAAAGCTAGAAAGAATCCATCTAAGACTGCGTATCAATCAGAGATCATTAACAGACCTCTTGTACCTAGTGAGGCTTTCTTAGTACTTGAAGGAGCATACTTCCCAGTAGTTAGTCTAAAAGACAGACTTTCTGAAGTAGTAGGTAACAGACAACGTTGGCTTGACTCCTCATGGAAAGGTGAACTAGTATATAAAGATGGAGCGATAACTTGGGAAGACTTAGACAGCGCTAAGCCTATACGAGACTTTCCTCTAAAGAAAAATGCTGATACAGCAGGAGCAATTGAGCTATTTGAAAAACCTGTAAAAGACGAAAATGGACTTATACCTTACCATCGTTATATCATTGGAGTGGACACTGTCGACAAAGACATTTCTACCACTGATTCTTTATTTAGCTGCATTGTATTTGATAGGCTCACCCGTCGTATTGTTGCTGAATATACTGGTAGAAAAGATTACTCAAAACAGGTATACGAAATTGCAAGACGACTAGCTATATACTATCACGCAACTATTATGTATGAGCAGAACCTCGTAGGTATGTTCACACACTTTGAGCAGAAACAATGCCTATATCTCCTAGCTGATACGCCTACACAACTACGTAATCAAGCGACATATAGGGAAGGAACTAATACTTCTAAGGGAGTTACAGCTACTGGTAAAGTAAACTCAGAAGGTAGGGCATTTATAAAAAGTTGGCTACTAGAAGAATTATCTGAAAAAAACCCAGACAAAATAGCCCTTAAAGAAATAAGAAGCCCAGCTATACTTAAAGAGCTCATCATGTGGCACAAAGAAGGTAACTTCGATAGAGTATCTGCGTTAGCTATGATATTCTGGCATGATCAGACTATGCCGTCAGGTATTACAGAATATAGAGAACGTGCTAAAGACTTTACAGATAACGAATACTTTGATACTGTCCTAGGTAGAAATGCTAATGATAAAGCTATAGAGGAAATGTTTAAAGTAAATATGCCCAGAAGATTTAACTAGACAAATATCTACTTTTGCAAGATGGAGTATCAACTTACAAAGTTCCCTAAACAAAAATTATCTGATAGAAAGAAAACTGAAAAGTGGTGGAAAGATTGCATTGATACTGCAGCTGAACTGACTAATACAGACCACGAACAAGTACGTAAATCTTTCAGAAACAAAATAGTAAACTACAATCTACGAATCAACAAGATTGATCCTAAAGATGTAGAAGAGGTACTCGACCCCAATAAACTAGGCCTAGAAACCTTCCCGTCTACTTTTAGACATATAGGCATGGGGAACAACAAAATCAACTTACTTATTGGTGAAGAGCGTAAGCGCCCTGATGAGTTCAAAGCTGTTATCTCTGCAGGTGATCAAGAAGGCATCTCGAGAAAAGAGTCAGATCTCATGGATACGTTAGAAAGCACAGTTAGTGATATCATCAAAGCTAATTATCAAAACGAAGACCAAGTAGCAGAGAAGCTAGCTAAGCTACAACACTACACTAAGTATGAGTACCAAGACATGTCTGAGAAAATAGCAAATAAGGTACTCAAAAGAGAGTATCAAAGACTAGAGCTCAAAGAAGTATTCTCAGAATGTTTTGAAGACGCACTTATTGCAGGTGAAGAAATCGTCTACGTAGGAGTAGAAGGTGGAAGGCCTAGCGTAAGAAAGGTCAACCCATTAAACTTCTACACCTTAGGACAAGGAGAATCTAATAGAGTAGAAGACTCAGATATCCAAGTAGAGTTCTCTTGGATGAGTATAGGACAAGTATCAGATATCTGGTACGACCAGCTTACTGAAGCTGAAGTAGACAAGCTTGAAAACAGAGATGGGATGGATAAAACAAAGGACAAGTATTCTTTGACCATGCCTACATTTACAGTAGAAGACCGTTATGGTTATCAGTCTGCTTCAGGTATGTTCTTACTTAACCCTGAAGGAGTACGATCATTTGGATCTTCTTTTGATGCTGATGGTAATGTAAAAGTAGCTAGGACTTGTTGGAAAAGCAAAAGAAAAATAGGTAAGCTTAAATACTACGATGAAGGAGGAAATGAGCAATTTGAGTTTGTACCTGAACAATATCTTCCAGACACTGATGCTGGAGAAGAAATCGTTAAATGGATTTGGCCTAATGAATGGTGGCAAGGCGTACGAATAGCAGATGACATCTATGTAGACGTCGGACCAATTGGCTATTCAGGACGCTCCATGGTTAACTTGTCTACAGGTACTCCAAACTATGTAGGTACGTTTTTTAATACCAACTCTGGTGAGATTCAATCTTTGATGGACATTCTTAAGCCATTAGACTATGCTTATAACATCGTATGGTGGAAACGCGAAATGGACATGGCTACCCACTATGGTAATATCATGGCCTATAACACATCTATGGTACCTGCAGGTTGGACACCAGAAAAATGGTTCCAACATGTTACTGTAAAAAGAATGATGCCACTCAACCCTACAGCAGAGATTTTGAAAGGACCATCTCAAGGAAAGTCAGCTGGGGTCTTTAATACATTAACTGCTACCAACATTCCTTTCGATAATACAAATTCCATTAGGATGTGGAATGAAATGTTACTTAGCATAGAAGATACCATGGGTAAACTATCTGGAGTCTCTCCTCAACGAGAGTCCCAGATTCAGGCATCAGAAACTGTAGGAGGAGTAGAACGAGCGATTTCTCAGTCTTCTCACATTACTGAGAAATGGTACGGATTACACTCTTACTTTAAGAAAAGAGTTCTTACTAAGCTCTTAGAAGTATGCAAGTTTGTATATAAAGAGACACCAGAATATGGACAATTCGTCTTTGACGATATGGGGATGGAAGTAATCAAGTCTATGTCTGAGTTCCAAATGTCTGACTATGATATCTATATCTCTAATTCTTCTAGAGATTTCGAAGTACTTAATTCACTAAAACAACTATCACAGGCTGCACTACAAGCTGGAGCAGCAAGCTATTCAGACGTAGTATCTATCTTACGATCTGATTCAGTTCAAGACGTATCTGCAAGACTTGAAGAGGCTTCAAAGCGTATTGCTAGAGAGCAGAAACAACAACAACAAGCTCAGCAACAACTTGAAGAAACTAAGATGCAGCAAGCTAGAGCTATGGCTGACTACTCACATAACCAGAATAAAGAGATGGAGGGGCTTAAACTTCAGGGGGATATGCTCATCGAACAACTCAAGGCTGATAATAAGATTCTGACAGAGAAAATCAAAGTTCAGAATGATTCTAACAGTAATGACATCAACGATGAAGTTGAAGAAAGAATGTTAGATAAACAACTTAAACATCAGACTGCACAAGATGAGAAAGACAAACGTCACGAATCGAAGGAAAATACTAAGAAAATTAATGCTGACTTACAGAAGGCGCGTATTTCTGCTGCAAAAAAGCCAAGTACTAAAAAATAAAAAATAATATAATGAGTAAGAATAAACAACTAAAAGACGAAAGACTTCCAGTAACTCCAGAAGTCAAAGATTACACTAAGATAGATGACGAGTCTATGTTTGTTTTAAACGAACCCAGAGAAAGATCTGGAGAGTTCAACATAAGAAAAGCAACTGGACAAACACTTAAAGACTACTTTAGTCTTTTATCTGTCGAGTCAGGAATTACTGCAGTAGGTTCTAGTGCTACAGATGCGTATAAACTTACCAAGAAATTAAACATTATATCTACAGGAGCAGGCACTACTGGTGTACAGTTACCCAATGCAAAAGTAGGTAATGAAGTCAAAATAGTAAACCTATCAGCTTCAGATAAATTAATCTATCCTTTTTCAGGAGATCAAATTGACGATAAAACAGCAACTACAGGATCTGTAAGTATTAAACCAGAAGATGTGGTTACTTTTTATTGCTATAATGTAGATCAGTGGCAAACTGACTTTGAAGCAGACGATGTGTATGACATACTTTATATTAAAACATTAGACGCACAAGGTAACGCAGATGCTATAGTTTTAGATGGAGACGGAGATACTACTATCTCTGCTCCTACTGATGACCAGATAGATATAGAGGTAGGAGGCTCAGACGTAGTAACAATAACTTCTACTAATATGACTCTTGATACAGGTTTAGATTTAAATGGAGGTATCTTGACTTTTGATGCTGATGGAGATTCTAATTTTAACTTTGGTACTGATGATAGTTATCTTCTTACTTTAGGAGGAATTTTAGATGAGAATAGACAAGCTGGAATTGTAGAGTATAGTAATGCTGATCACAGAACTATACGTATAGCTTCCACTTCAGGCACTGCTGGAAAAAATTTAAACTTACATGCTGGTAAAGTTACTGCTGGTAATTTTAATGGTGGTAATTTTAATCTATTTAGTGGCGATGGTTTTGGGTCAGGCGATAGTGGAAGTTTCTCTTTACGTTCTAACCCTCCTGGAGCTACTGGTAATAGTGGAAGTTTAGAATTTTATAGTGGTGATGGCGGGGCTACTTCAGGAAATTCTGGAGATATTAATTTCTATACAGGAACAGTCAGTTCAGGTACTAGAGGCGCAATTACAATGTCTCCTACTATTAAAGTAGGACTAGCTGCTTCAGATACTATAGGTTTATTTGGTGCTACCCCAATAGCACAACCTAACGGTACAGGTGAAACTACAGGCCACGCAGCCGTAGGAGGAACTAATGTAAATGCTTCAGATACCTTCACTGGAAATACTGGAACATTGGCTTATACTATAAACGACGTAGTTAAAGCACTTAAAAACCTAGGAATACTAGAGGCGTAAAGCTATAAAGTAAATTTCGTTTCTGTCATTGAATGACAGAACATCCCTTTTTTATTAACACTTTTGTAAAACAATCAAAACAATGGCAGAAAATACAGAAGAAGGAATTAAAGCAGAACAGTTTTCAAATGTTCAGTTCTTAAGTCCAGATGAAGTAAGAAACATCGGGAAACCAGAACCAACAAACGAACCTGTTACTACTCCTTCAGAAACAGCGACAGATGATACAGGCACACCTCCAATAGATGTACCTGCTAATTCAGCCGCTACAGGACAAAGTTCTTTGAATTTGCTTACCCCAGAAGATATTGCAGCAGCTGAAGAAGCTAAGCGAGCAGGTACTCTGGACACAGGCGACAAGACTAAAAAAACTACTAGTAGCATTAACAGTGATGTTTATGCAGCTTTAGCAAGCCAACTAGTAAAAGATGGAATCATTTCCGCAACTGATGAATTTGACCCTACAAGTGTCGAAGGCTCTGCTCAAATACTTGAGCTAGTGTCTAAAACAATTGANACAAATTCTAGAGGTATTCATGAGTCATGGAAGAGTTCGCTCCCAAATGAACAGAAAGAATACTTAGGTCTAACAGATGCAGGAATTTCCCACGACCAAGCTAAGCCATTAGCAAACATGATCGCAAGATATGATGCTATGGACGAAGCTAGTCTATCAGATACAGATCTAGAAGATGCGTATCGAGATTATCTAAGCCTTAAGGGTCTAGACAAAACAGAAATAGATAGAACAGTCGGAGATGCTTTATCACTGGATAAGTTATCAGAACGTGGTAAAGAAGCAGTGCCTAAAATTAAGCAAGCACTAACAGACCAAAAGAATGCTTTAAAGCAAGCTGCTGATGAGCAAGATAGACTTGCAGCTGAAAACAGAAAGAAGAGCATGGATAAGCTTATTTCTTCCATAGAATCTCAAGAGAGCATCATTAAAGATGTGCCCTTGTCTAAAATGGATAAAGACGCTTTGAAAAAATCTTTAACTGAAGCTGTAGGTTATGATAACAACGGTAGAGCTTTGAACGCTGTCATGGCTAATCAAATGAAGAATCCAGCTGAATTTAATAAGCTGCTTCACTTGTACAATCATTACGGTTTATTCAATATAGCAGACGACGGTACTCCTCAACCAAACCTAGACAGGCTAAAAGCCTTGATTAAAACTGAGGCAACCAACGACCTAGATACTGCTCTACAACAACAACGAGTCGTAGGAGGTGGAACGCATAAGCTTCCAGCTGGTACAAGCTCGTTTCTTGAGAAGCTCGAAAAAGGAAAAGGCTAATCAGGATTATTAATTTTAACTATTGAACCCTTAATACTCTAAACAATGACAAATGACGCATTGATTTCTTCCTTGCAGAAGTACCAATCCGTAGATTATAATGGGCTCATCACTAGCAACCACCTGCAGTCTTTGTACATGCAGCGTCCACAGTTGATTGACCCAGTTATCACAGATATCTACAATTTAACCCTTCCAGGAAGTATGAAAGCTTTCGTAGAGAAATTTCCAGTAATGGAAGTTGATCAAGAAGAAGGATACTACGAATGGATGCTACAAGGGCAACACGAGAAGAATCTTCCTCTCGTTGATGCTACTGACATCGCAGGTTCTGTTTCAGCTGTGGCTTCCACACTAACAGGTCAAGGTGCTAATGGAGCACAATTCTACGTAATTTTCGGAGAAGACTATTTCGACAATGGAGACGTTCTTCGTGGAGAAATGGAAGACTACCACCTTTTGATTAAAGGTAAGGACACAGTTGGACAAGGTTATCGCTATCGAGTTGAACTCATTACTGATAACAGTGCTCTTTCTATGCCTGCTGAAGAATTAGAAGTTGGACGTCGATTCTCTAAAGACTACAACATTCAACCAGGAACCCTTTCTTACCAAGGAACCCGACCTAACTTCTCTAGTCCATTCAGGATGAGAAACCGTACTTCTCTAATGAGAATGCAGTACGACGTAGCAGGTTCTATGATTGGAAAAGGTAAAAACGAACCACTCGAGTTCGCATTTAAAATGCCTGATGGATCAGTTGAGAAGGTATGGACTAACTACCATGACTTCGTAGCCAACTATCAGTTTGACAACCAATTTGCACGTATGTGCCTTTATGGTAAGAAAAACTGGGATTCAGAAGATCGCATCTTGAATCGTGACGAAAAGACTCGTTTCGAGATTGCTTCTGGTGCAGGACTCTTTGAGCAAATCGCTCCAGGTAACGTTCACTACTACAACAAGTATGACGTTGACTGGCATGTTGATATGTTGCTCGATATGGGTGTTGGTAAATTGGAACGTGGCAAACGTCATATTACAATTGGTACTGGTGAATTTGGTGCTGTGGAAATCCACAAGCAGATTCAGGAAAAAGCTCTTGCTTGGACTACTGTTTCAGCTAACGCTCCATTGATCAACAAAACTAGCTCAGGAAACCTTGGAACAGGTAACACTCTAGGATTTGGTGCTCAGTTCAACCAATACGTTTCTTACAACGGTGTTGTACTTAACGTAGAGATCATTCCTTTCTTTGATGATGATATTCGATTCCCACTCCGTCACCCTGATGGAAAAGGAGTTGTTGAGTCACATCGTATGATTGCGTTTGACTATGGTGGGGACGCTGGTATCTACCGAGTACAACCTAAAGGCGCTAAAGAAGCGTGGGGATACATCGAAGGACTTCGATCTCCTTACTCTCCTTCAGGTGAAGGTGCGAGTCGTAACATCAGTTCAGCTCTTGACGGCTACACAGTAGTGAAAGCCAAATGGGGTGGAATGATGGTCAAAGATCCTACAAAGATCGTTGATCTACGTTATAACTTCACTCGATAAAAATTAAGATGAGCGTACTGCTGGGACTAACCTCCTGGCAGTACAATCTCTTTATTTATTACTTACATACATAAACAAAAACAATGGCAGAAAATAAAGAATCAATGAACGAAGCTCCTGTACAATTTACGAAACCTGAATTTGCACAGAAGGACTTCCTTCCAAGAAAGAGAGTTAAGCTCTTACCAGTCCAAGGCGATGGCCAATGGGCTACAATTCTTGACAAGGACATTAAGAAAGAACCTTATATGTTTAATAAGGTAAAACGAACTTACACATGTCCAGTTAAGTCTAATGGAGACTTGGCACAAGTACTTGACAACAGAGAAAAGTTCTTGACGCCACAGTATCCAACTGAACCCTTAACAGAGCGAGAGTTCTTTGAAAAAGAATTAGGAAGAGATTTAAATCATCTTTCTAAGCAAAATAACTTTTGGATGCTAGATTCAGGAGAAAGTATCAGTAGAGTAGTAGTTACTCGAGAAGGTCGTGATTTTGATCTCTCTAAAGTTTCTGATGCTATACAGTATAAAATCTGTAAAGCAAACTCACACTTGATTGCTTCTAGTTACGAAGGAAGGAATGAACGAGGTAGTTATGAGTTTATGTTGGTAGATACACATCAACAAGAACTTAGTAACCTTGAAAATTCTAAGCTTAGACGCAAAGGATTTAAACTCCTAGATAAATATACCCAGTCACAAGAGAAGATGAAAAACTTCCTTAAAGTGGCAGGTAAAGGATATAACGAAACAGCATCCCCTGAATGGCTTGAGAACGAAGTCACAAAGATTATGGATGTAGATCTTAATGAGTTCATCAAGATTGCAGAAGATCCTTCATTCGACATCAAAACTAAGATTACTGATGGAGTTAGGATTGGAGCAATTGAGAAGAAAGGATTTGATCAGTACGCTATCTCTGGCAGAAATGTTGGAAATATCTCTGACCTAGTTTCCTTCTTGAATGACACTAAGAATCAAGACGAACTACTACTTCTAGAAAGTAGAATTAATAACGCAAAACAATAAGTATAACAGATGACTGCTAACGAAATGGCAACTAATCTAGAGCTCTATTCAGATAGAATAGACTCACTGTCTTCTCCAGGCTGGACAGATGCTGAGTTGTCTCTCATGCTTAATACTGCACAAATGTGGTTTATTAAGTATACCCTTGACAGGATGAACAATCCCAAGCAAGAAGGTTTTGAAGAGACAGAGATCAGATCTCAAGGACTATCTGAGTTGATTAGGAATAGTAGCGCATTAACTGTTAGTGCATCTCAAACTGGTGTTTTGCAATATGGTGTTTTTTATGACTTACCTACTGACTTCATGTATACGATTCTTGAAGAGGTTGAGACAAACGTCGCAGACTGTATCAATACTGGATCGAACGTTTATGTACCAGTCGATGTAGTATCTCATAATGAGTACACAAGACTAAAAAGGAATTCTTATAAGAAACCTTTTGTTGCAAACAATGAAGGACTAATCTGGAGAATGCAATTCTCTAGAACGACAGACAGCTCTCAAGCTGATGCCACAGTCCCAATTGCTGCAACAGCTAAAAGACACGAGCTGGTAACTGATGGTAACTTTAATGTAGTTAGCTACAATATAAGATACCTGAGGTTTCCTCCAGCTGTCGTGGTTGACTTCGATACTGCAGGTAATCAAAGAAACTGTGTATTGGATGATGCAACTCATGAGGCGATAGTAGAGATCGCGAAGCATATTGCTAAGGACTCTACGGATCGTCCAGATATTGAGAGTATTCTCGGTATCAAAACTTTAGAATAATTAAATATAACTAAACTCTAAATTTTAAATATTATGGCCGCAATTCCACGCACAGACAACCTCATCAGCGTTACCGTTGGTAGAGAGTTAGCTACTGCCGCAGCTGTCGGATCTGATGTTTCAAGTCTAGCGTTAGGAACCATCGCACTCGCTGATGCGTCTCTTACCGCTATTGATTTGTCAGCAGCTTCTGGTGGTGAAACAGTATATTTTGTTCAAGGTATGGGTACAGATAAGCCTGTTCGCAAATCTCTTCCTATGACTTTGAATGCTGATGGAAGTATTCCAGGACTTACAGTTTCTAGTGTAACTCCTTTTACTCTTCCTGACCCACAAATTTCTTATCTAGGATCTAATGGAACCACTGGTTCTATGGAAACTACTACTACTAAAGGAGAAACTTTCTCTGCTACGATTGTGATTCAAAACAACGACGAGTTGAATAGATCACAACCTACTCGTAAGTATATCCAAACTACTAGTACTTCTACTACTTCTCATGCTACTCAAGCTTTGTTTATGAATTCTCTTTATGCTAACGCATTGAAGAATTTCGGAAGCACTGCTGACAACTACATCAAGTTTGAGCGTGTCAACGACACAGCTGCAACTGGAGTAGACATGGCTGACACTAATGCCACAGGTGACTGGGTTTTAACTCATGGTTCTAAAACAGTAACTATGGCAGATAGCCAAGATCTAGCTGCTGGTGACTGGGTACGTTTTTCTGTTGGAGGCACTGCAGGTGCAACCGATGCAGTAACTGATCCAGTTTATATGATTGCCTCTGTTGATTCAGGTACTCAAGTAACTCTTGACTACCCTTGGCAAGGTGATACTGCTACTTGGAATGATGAAGCAGTTCACTCACTTACTCTAGGTGGAGAAGGAGTTGCAATGACAGGAGACTGGGGAATTAAAATGACCAGCCGTCCACAAACATTCAGCACTGGTACTATGCGAGATTGGAAAGTAAACCGATTTGTAGTAACTCTTAGCGATGCTTTTGGTACTGCAACAGTTACTACTAGTCAAAAAGCTAATCCAGGAGTTGGAAACTATGCAGAAGTTGCTTTTAACGAGTACTTCGCTGCAGGATTCGACGGACAGAATGCAAACTTGATTGGAGTTCCTCCTTCAAGCGTTACTTTGGCAGCTCAGACTGAGCCTAAAGCAGCTATTGCGCCTTTATCTTCTGGTCAAAACTTGGCTGATGATGCACTAGCACATGAGTATAAATGGAGAGGTTACGCCAAATTGGTAGTACCTGTATCAACTCAATTGGATGATTTCGTTACAAACAACGGAACAGGCAAAGGATTGAACATCGTTTATATGGAAATCTCTGACGGAACCAACGGTACAGCTGGAGACGTTAATACACAAAGTAAGGTAATGCTTGCTGAGCTCGATACTATCGCTGCTCACGGAGCTGTCACAACTGCTGGCGACTCTGATGCAAACAACCAACTTTACGTATAGTAAATAAATAAGCTGAATCCCCCTCTGGCGAATTACTTCTAAGTTCTTCTGCCATCGTCTTAAAAGATTAGCTGGAGGGGATTCCAGCTTTCTTTGTATAAACCCATAACTACTCAGAAATGGCCACAACTCCTACTTTTACAATTACTGCAGGCTGTGATTGTAATACACTAGTCTGGACAGATACTACAGGACTCTATGATGCGTCCACCAACACCACAGGTTGGGGAAACAATGATGGAAGTGATCCTGCTACTCACATGGAAGCAGAAAATGTTGATACTGCTGTTCTTACTATTACCTTTCCTGATGCAACAACTACAACTGTTTCAGTGGCTACTGAGATTATAGCATCTACACCAGGAACATCAGATGCCACAAAAACTATAACACTTACTGACCTAGGTCTAAGTTCCACTACTGTATTAGATGCAGGTTCTTGGTCCTTTTCCTTAGTAATAACAGATACCTCAGAAGGATTAGAGTCAACTAGTGCAACACTATATAAGCTAATCTACTGCGAATACGAAATCTGCATGGACAACAGAATGATCAATATGGATCTGACTAGTTGTGCTAAATGCATTCGTAAAAACGAAGAAACTCTACTCTCTATGAGATTTTACTTAGAGAGACTTAAGAACGCTGCTGAGATTAATGATGATAATTCATTTGCTCAGATACAGAAACTACTAGATAAATATTGCTCTGCAACATCAAACTGTAAATGTAACTAATGGCCTGCTGCTCAACATCGACCACATGCGATATCACGTATACTCCTTCTGGGACCTATACTGTTAGCACCTACAATCAAATGAAGGCTAACTTAATAGCCAAGGCTAAGCAGATTCAGGGTCTTTATTCTATAGGAGAAGTAGAATGTGCACGCAAAGAACAGAGAAAATTCCTTCTTGCTAGCATAGTAGCAGATGTTTACTGCCAATATGATTGCAATTCCTGCTCTCTGATAGACGCTACAGAAGCTAAAAACATGGTAGACAAATTCAATTACTATATTAAATTAACAACCTCAGTCGTCACTACAGTAGCTGCTGCTGCAACTACAGGAGATACTAAAATCTACGAAGATGGAGTAACATTCATTTTTGAGGATGGCGACACTTACATATTTGAATAATGGCTGAAAAAAAATTATCCGCCCTAGCAACTGCCTTAGCTGGAGCATCTGCAGCAGCTGCAGACAGACTTCACATAGTAGATATGTCAGGGCCAGACTCTAAATACTTAACTCTTACAGCTCTTACAGATTGGCTGCAAAGTGGCAATACTGGTGCTTTAAATCAATTTGCTTCTGATGTAACTACTGTAGGACTTGTGCCTGTAGGTAATGCTACTCACTCTGATGAGTTCTTAAGAAAAGATGGTACTTGGGCAGAGCCCCTTGGACTAGTAGAACTTACAGGTGACGTAACAGCAGGACCTGCTACAGGTGCCTCTACTATAGCTGCTACTATCGCAGCTGATGCTGTTACCTACTCTAAAATGCAAAATGTTGTAGCTAACAACGTCTTCTTAGGAAACAACTCAGGTGCTGGAGCTATAGTGGATGAACTTACAGTAACTGAAGCTACGGCTATGCTGAATGACTTTGTAGGTGATTCTGGTGCTGGTGGAACTAAGGGTCTTGTACCTGCTCCTGCTTCAGGTGATGCAGCCGCTGGTAAATACTTAGATTCTGACGGTGCTTGGACTGTTCCTCCAACAGGAAGTGGAGAAGCAAATACTGCAAGTAACTTAACTGGTACTGGAGATGCTGTAATTTTTAAACAGAAAAATGGAGTTGATTTAGAGTTTAAAGAAATCACAGGTACAGGACTTGTAACAGTTACAGATGATGTAGCAGTAGCAGATGAAGTAGATATCGCAGTAACTGCAGCTGTACCTGATGTATCTGGTACAGATTATACTGTAACTACTACTGTAATAACTCCTGAAGCTTTGGGGTATGTTATACGACGTAAAAGAGTTACGTTGACTTTAGCACAAATAACTGCACTAACTACTTCTGCATCTGGAATGCAAATATTTGACGATACCTCAGAAGGATTTTACATAGTTCCTATCAGAGCTACTGCAATGCTAGTTACTTCAGGTGGGTCTGGATCTGCTCTACAAGTTACTGGAGATTTATTCATAGCTGCTAGAACTACTCCAGGATCTGATGACTTTAAAGTGTTTCAATGGACAGCTGCTAATTTCCATAATAAAGGAAATAGTACAGTCACTTGTTTTGCTGCAAGATTAGGAGCGCCTCTTTTAGACAGTGACGTAACTACTGACGGAGAAGTAGACTTAACAGCTACTGATGGATGGGGACTAGGAGCAGATGTTGCACCTACTGCGGGTTTTTCTACTACAGTAATGCACTTTGATTTTTGGTACACAGTAATAACTGCTGCTGACGGAGAATCTACGACTTTGACACCATAAACCTAAATACTAATAATTAAACAATAATTAATGGGAGGGGAGAAATTCCTCTCCCTATAATTTCTTTAAGATGAGCAAAAATTTAAATGACCAATACGAAATTGCTAAACGTCTACTAGACACTTCTCTTTTAGATACTAAGCCAAAAGTAATTACCGATACTACAGCTAATACAGCTATGACTGGTTATGCTATCTACGCTATCTCAGATGCTACTTTTACAGTATTTACTTCAGGAGCTAGTGGAAATACCTTAATTGGCCAAACACTAACAGCAGGACATATTTGGTATATTCCTAATATTTCTGCAGTAACTTTAGCAGGTGGAGCAGTGATTGTATATCAACGATAGTTAACTTGCTATGTTAGGATTAGGTATATCAGGCGCAATGGGTGGTGGTGGAGGAGGTCTTTCAGTAGGCTATACCCTTTCCGCTTTTTCGGGCGACGATGAAACCGAGATAACAGCAACAGCTACAGGCGATGCTGGAACAGACTACACTTGGATTTTAAATGAGGGCTTGACGAACTCAGAGGGAATTAGTTATGAGAAAACCTATTTAGGAAACCCTGCTACAATCAAGTTCAACAAGTACGGAGATAATTCATTGAAGTTGATAGTTTTAGTTTCTGGAACGGGTAAGAGTGGGGAGTATGAAGAAGCGGCAGCATACGATGGGTCAATAGATTGGGCAGATAGACACATAACAAGGTGCGGTGATTTGAACGCTACAACTCAAGCTGCTTTACAGAATTTCATGTCTGAAATGAAGGTAGATGCAGAAGATTTAACGTATACAAAATGTTTTCATTTTTCAGGAGAGTCTGACCCTTGGAGCAATGAAAAGTGTATGCAAGAAGTAAAAAGAAAAATATTAACTGAAAAAATTATAATATCTAAGAGCATTTATTCTTAACTAAATTATTATGAAACTAATTAAAACTGACGACTTTAAGGCAGACATTGACGCTATAGATATGATTCTATACGGACGTACTGACCAAGAGACATTCCAGAGTAAGCCATTAATGCACCAAGGGGAAATGTATATTGCATATGCTCCTATGATTGATGAGTTTGCAGATGGTAAAGAAATTGTGGACTTAGTTCCAGATGGTTTACACCAAGCAGGTGATGCTCCAGTAGCTTCAGTTATTGGTGCTTCTGAACCTGATGATACTAAAAGCTGTAACTGCAACTGCAAAGTAGAATTCTCACCTGAGATAATCATTGAAAAAGCTAAGCCAGTATCAGTAAAGGTAGAGCCTGCTAATGTCACTATAGAGAAAGCTGACCCAGTTGAGGTAAAAGTAACTGTAGAAAAGCCAGACCCTGTAGAAGTAAACGTAGAGCTCAAACAAGAGCCTGCAGTTAACGAAATTAAGCTAGGTGATACGAATGTATCATTAGACGTACAAAGTCTTGTAGAAGAGCTTAAAATGCTTAGGGAACAATTATCTAAGCCTTGGTGGAAACGATTTTTAGGTAAATAAAAATATTATGTTAGGACTAGGATTCAACATGCGTAAGTACTCAATGCCTTTAGAAATACTCCCCCCCACTGAAGAAGGTAATGCAATGCTGTTTGACGGCATTGATGACTATATTACTATGGGTAATGTTCTTAACGTTACTACTGGGGACTTTTCTGTAGCTGGATGGTTTAAAACCACAGGTACTGGGAATCAAGTTATTCTTGGGAAAAGAGATGCTGGTGGAATAGGGTGGCAAGTTTCTGTTAACTCGTCTAACGTCGAACTTGGTTTAGATGATGGAGGCTCAGTAGCTGTTACTGGCTCGACGGTTGTTTCAGATAATGAGTGGCATCATGTAGTATTTATTACTGATAGAACCACAGGGTACATATATTTAGATGGTCAGTTTGAGGTATCTGGTAGTGTAGCTGCGGTTAGCGAGACTCTTACGAATGCCATTGCCACAACTATAGGATGTAAGGTAAGTGGTGCAGGGACTCAAAATCATTTTGACGGGGCATTAGATGAAATAATGTTCTGGGATAAAGCCCTAATGCCTTACGAGGTAATAGACCTTTACAATGAAGGTGCAGGCGCAAGCCCAGCCATTAACGCAGGAGGATATGAGTCTAGTGCAAACTTACAGGGATACTGGAAGCTTGATGAAATTTCAGGAGTGGCTTGTGCGGACAGCTCAGGCAATGGTAATATAGGAGCTCGCACCAACTTCACTGGAACCTACTACGGAACACGATACAACTTCGAGAACTACCTTTCTTTTGATGGTACGGATGATTACATATTATTAGACTCAGCCTTAGACCTAACGAGTGGCTTATCTACAATTAGCTGTTGGTATAAGTCACCAGACGCTGATACAGGTACTGTTTTCGGTAACTCGACAACTACAAACATATCATTAAGACAAACCTCAGCAACTAACATTAGATTGTATCTTGCTGGGTCAGCGAATTTTACAATAGGAACATCCATATTGGCAAATGCTTGGCATCATTTAGTGATAGTTGTCGATGCCGCAAATAAAGCCAGAGTATATGTCGATGGGATTGAGAGTTCTACGGGGCAGCAAACGATAACACAATCTCACTTAACAATAGACCAGTTGGGTAAGTATGCTGGCGGTTCTGTATCTTGGTTCAACGGAGACTTAGACAGTTTAAGTGTGTGGGCAGGCACAGCAGCTTCAGCAGCCGAAGTAACTTCTTTATACAACTTAGGTCTAGGCGCAGACCCAACAACAGTAATAGCAAGCCCTAGCTTATACTACGACTTCAATGAGTTCACATCCACTACCACAGTATTAGACGAGTCGGGTAATGGTACGATGACTAACTTCACTGGAACAGCTTTCAAAGGTTCTATAAGAAGGAATGCTTTACTATTCGATGGTTCGGATGATGCTATAACTATAAGTCCTTGGTCATCTGCTGCCACCAATTTTACAATAGCTTGTTGGTTCAAAGTGCCAGAGTTCGCACCAACAGTAGGTGCTGGAATAATACTCTCAGATACAACTGCCTTTGATTTTATTCAGTTAAAAGACGCTACAACTATTAGAATGCGGTTTAGCTCAGGAGCCACTGATTTTTCATGGACAGTACCTACAATGGCGTTAGATACATGGCACGCACTTGTCATTACTAGAGATACAAGTAATAATGTCAAATGTTATGTTGACGGGGTAGAGTCTACTTCAGGGTCGTATTGGACTCCCACAACAATTTTGTTTCAGCGAATAGGTTATTATCCTCCCTCCGCAGCTTATGCTTTCGACGGAACATTGTCAAACCTATCATTAGACTCATCAAACGAAGCGACTGCCGCAGAAGCCCTTTCTTTTTATGAAAACCCCCTTCTAAGTCCGTATGAGATATTCTCTTTTGACCCTGAATTTTGGTGGCCTCTTAACGGTGAGGATGCTGATGCAGTAGCTTACGATTTTAGTGGTAACAATAATAATGGAACACTTACAAACTTCTCAGGAGACTATTGGGTTTATAGAGATTAAAACAAACAACAATGAAAAAACTGATATTTTTTACAACAGAGGTAGCACCATTTACGGCTACAACAGGAATGAACGTAGTACCAATACCTTGTACTCTTACTGATGAACGTACTGGCTGGTACTTAAGTAAAGCTTGGCAAGAAGAGATAGAGGCTAAGGGAGTGACCGTAGAAATTATAACTGTCTCAGATATAAAAGAAGTACCACTAGTATAAAGATGTCAAATAAAATTATATCTTTGCAAAGATGGCCATTAATTAACACTAAAATACTCTCCACCTAATGGAAACATTACTGGATTATGCCATCACCCATCCTTGGGAACTCCTATTAGGAGGCATCATATTAATCTTCTTAGTCTGGCTTGCTACTAAAATAGGAGTCATAGAAGCCTTTACAGGAAAAAAAGAAAAAGAGTCTACACGTGTTGTATCAGCAGGAAGCCACACAGACGTAGATGTAGAACAGTCTGTATCTATAGCTAGACTATCTGAAGCCCAGAAACTTAATAAAGAATATTTCGAGAAAGTTAAAGTAGAAATCAACGCTCGTATGGAAAAACTTCATACTGAGATGGAGAGTCTTAAAACTCAAGACATAAAAAAGACCCAAAGAATAAATAATATAGAAAAGGAAATGTCTGAACTGAAGGCCTTGATGGATAAATTAGTAGATCGTTTACTTGATAATTTATCAAAATGAAAGAGCAGAGTATAGACATGGAAAAACTTAAAAAGAAAGTAGCAAGAGTTTGTTATCTTCTAAAAATAAGGGACCTAAAACCAAAAGAAATATCACATGAAACTATCAAAAAACTTAAGCTTGGCTGAAGTGACGTATAGTCAGACGGCTATTAAACATGGTATATCTAATATGCCTAGTGAAGCACATCTGAAAGCGTTACGTCGTATTGCTGAAAAGGTATTTCAACCTGCTAGGGAAGCATTAGGATTTCCTATTAGGGTGTCTTCTGGATATAGATCAGGAGCACTTAATAAACGCATTGGAGGAGCTAGCGCTTCTCAACACAGTAAAGGAGAAGCATTAGATCTTAAAGTACCTCCAGGAAAAAAGAATGCCGAACTGTTCAGTTTTATCTACAATAACTTAGAATATGATCAACTTATTTGGGAATTTGGAGATGAAGACGAACCAGCTTGGATTCATGTAAGTTACAGTAAGGGCGTTAATAGAAAAGAGACATTAGTAGCCTACAAAGTTAACGGCAGAACAAAATATAAATACTACGGACAATGAGCATATTCAACAAAATAGGAGACTTTCTTGGTGGAGCAGGTGGAGGCATTATAAAAAATGTCGCTGATGTAGCTGACCAGTTTATACAAACAAAAGAAGAGAAGGCCGAGTTCAAACTAAAACTCAAAGAGCTAGATCATAAGATTCAACAAGAGTCTAAGCAATTAGAAGCAGACATAGAAAAAGCATATCTAGAAGACACCCAGTCAGCTAGGGATATGCAAGTAGCAGCACTACAGCAAGAAGATAAGTTTAGTAAACGTTTTATTTATATCTTTGCATTGGGCCTAGCTGCAGCCACATTTATACTGATAGGTATGTTAATGTTCGTTGAGATTCCAGAAGCAAACAGATCAATAGTCGATATGGCTATTGGAGCTTTGGTAGCCACAGGCCTAATTCAAGTGATTCAATTTTTCTTCGGAAGCTCTAAAGGGAGCAAAGATAAGGCAGACCAGATCAAGGTTAAAGAGACCATTGAAGCTGCTAAGGCTGTGAAGGAATCTATGGACCGCAAGTAGTAACTAGCTATGACTGACAAAGAGGTTAAATATAAAGTTATGAGTCATTACTCCTCTTCAGGTGTACCTGAATGTAAAGGATGTGGCTATAATGATATACAAGCTCTTTGTCTCGACCATGTTAACAGTGATGGAGCTAAACATAGAAAATCAGGAGGGAAGAAAGGTGTGGCCTTATATAAGCAATTACTTAGACATAACTTCCAGAGCGACTATGAGTTCCAGGTGCTTTGTTGCAACTGTAATATGATCAAATTCTTTAAGAGTAAAGAATGCAGTCATTCCAAATCTAAAGAGTGGAAAAACAAAATCTCTAAAGCTAACAAAATGCATGTAAAACCTACAGGCAAATATAGTTACAGAGCAAGAAAAGTTTCCCAATTTGATTTGAACCAGAACTTACTAAAAGTTTGGAATACTATTAAGGAAGCAGAGTCTTTCTACAACAGTAACCCCAAAGCCAAAAACATTGTAGCTGTTTGTAATAAAAGACAGAAAACAGCTTATGGTTTTGTCTGGAAGCATTATAATAACTAATATGGCAGAAAATAAAAAGTGGACGAAGGAAATGGTAATGGATTTCCTAGTTGAAAAAAGCGGTTATTTAAAAGAGGGAGCAACTAGGTTAGCTCTGAGACTAGGTGTAAGTGGAGAAGACATCGAGATGGTCGCAGAGGCATTAACAGAAGCTAGGTTAAGGTCAAAAGGTATCATGCCTTCGACTGATAGACCTGCTAAAATATTAGTCTTTGATATAGAGACTGCTCCAATGACTGCTAGTGTATGGTCAGCTTGGATGGAACCAGGCCTACATATGCTAGAAAGAGATCATATGTTTATGCTCACTTGGTCAGCAAAGTGGTTATTTGAAGACGAGATTATGTCAGGAAAACTAACTCAGAAAGAAGTTCTTGCTGAGGATGACTCTAGAATTACTAGAGAGATTTGGCATCTTCTAAATGAAGCAGATATTGTAATTGCTCACAATGGTGACAAGTATGATATCAAGTTCTTAAACATGCGATTCATATTGAATGAACTTATGCCTCCTATGCCTTATGCAAGTATTGATACTCTTAAGGCCACTAAAAAGAAGTTTAAGTTCGCTAGTCATAAACTAGATTACATCAATAAGCAGCTTGGTCTAACTCCCAAATTGCAGCATGAAGGATTCGAGATGTGGAGACGATGTCTTAAAGGAGACATGGACGCCATGAATAAGATGGAAGAATACAATATTCAAGACATCGAGATACTTGAAGAACTGTACTTAAAGATACGACCTTGGATAGCACCTCATCCAAACCTAGGAATGTATATCCTAGATGATGATGATCACTGCCCATCGTGTCAAGGAACTAATTTAGACTTCTCAGAAAAGAAGTCGTACTATACTAACTCAGCAGTCTACGAAGCATTTAGGTGCACAGACTGCAAGTCTATTGGAAAAATGAGAAGATCTCATGGGACTTGTAACACTAGACCACTAAGTAAATAAAATATGGCCAGCCTAACAGACTTACAATCAGAAATAGAAGAAGCTCTTCGTATTAATAGTGATGACTCAGAAGTCGATAGACGTTTGATCACTAGACTAATCGCTGAGCAACGTGCCTTGTGGATTCGTAATGAATACAATAAGAACAGAAGCATTTCTGAGGACGTAACTCAAGACTTAGGCTGCATAGCTATGGAACTTAAAGATGCAGCAGATTGCTGCTCAGATATTGTAGAGGCTGGTTGCAAAGTATTACGTACTGCTGTAGACTTGCCAAAACCAATAGAATACCATAACTCTTCAGGTTTTACAAGGGTAGGAGCTACGAATAAAATCAAAGCTCCTATTTCCTTGATTCCTTATCAGAGAGTGCCCTTCGCAGGTAATGGAAGATTTAACCAAGGTAGAATCTTTGCATTCTATCTAAACAACCGTATGTATCTATATTCTAAGACTGAGGACTTTATGCAAATAGAGTACTTAAACATACGAGGAGTATTTGAAGATCCAACTGCTGCAGGATCATTTAGAACTTGTAGTGACTTAGTATGCTGGACTCCTGATTCAGAATATCCAATTAACGATTGGATGTGGACATACATGAAAGAGCAAATCATACAACAATTACTAAGACAAGAGAGTATACCAATGGACGAAGACAACGATGCTAAGCAACGTGACGTTGTTTCACAACCAAAGATACAATAATAGATGGAGTTAATTAAGAGGACAGTAGGAAAGAATAACTCTGATTTTAAATTCAGAAATGCGTATGATCATAACAAAGAGATTAACTCTAAGTACTCATACAAACTTTGCAGAGAAGTCTGTGAAGAAATTAATGAACGAGTATTCCAAGAAGCAATGATTCTTGATAATGGTAAGATACAGATGCCTTACCTAGGATACTTAAAAGTAGTTAAAAGAAAAAGAACACCATTTATAGAAGATGGTGAACTAAAGAAAATGCATATGCCTATTAATTACTACGAGACTAAAAAACTTTGGGCTGAAACTTATCCAGGTAAGACTATGGCAGAACTTAAGTTGATTAAAAACAAACCTACAGTTATGCACACTAATGAACATACTGGTGGATTTATTGCTCGAGTAATCTGGACTAAAGGTACATACGCATTAAAAGGTAAGAATGGATATAAGTTCACTCCTACTAGAGGCCATAAAAGGTTCTTGGCAAACTGTATAAAGGACCCCAATATTAAAGTAGACTTTTACGAAGATGTACAACGGTAAATACATAAGTTATAAAAGAGTCATTGAGAGAGTCTATTCAGACTTTAAGTTCAACTACGACCTAGACCATTCAGACGCACTTGAATGGATTGGAGATCTTATGTCGATACTTAATATTCCTGACGTCCTTAAGCAAAAGATAGATGTTATTACTATTACTAATGGACGAGGACAGTTGCCTTGCGACTTGCACAGCATTGTCCAAACAGCTAAGCGAGTAGATAACGATACAATATTAGGAAATGTGCCCAGCACTTTCTTTATGGAGAACGCAGTAATAGATGCAGGAGAAACATTCTCAACAACAGGAGGAACTCAGTATGCAGTAGTGAATGGCCTCACTAATCAGACTAGTCTTGTTCCAATGTTGTATGCCTCTGATACCTTCCATACTAGATACCATTGTTGCGACGTAGACTTTATGTCTGTATCTGAGTACACATATACTGTCAACGATAACTTCATCTTCACTAATTTTGAGACAGGATGCTGTGAGATGTCCTACTTAGCTATCCCTGTAGACGATGATGGATTCCCTCAGATTCCTGATCATGGCAGCTGGATCAAAGCATGCACCTATGAGGTAGCTTACAGAATAGCAATGATACTATTGCTCCAAGATAATCTCTCAGATAGGAAGTTCCAATTAATTGAAAGAGACAGAGACTGGTACGTAGCTCAAGCAGCTAATGATATGAGAATCTTAAGCATTGACCAAGAGCAAAGCTTTCAGAACAATCATACCAGATCAATCAAAAATATTAATCATCATGGAGGTTTTTATGCAAACTTCCAAACACCTGAACGTAGATTTAACTACTATAGATAATGGCTGGAGATTCTAGAAATATGAAGTTAGCAGTACAAGCAAGTGCTGGTATGAATCAGGATATGGCTAAGTCAGATCCTAAAAGAGCTGGGTTCTATTATGAGGCTAATAATGTTACTATTGCCTTCAATCAAGACACTGGACAATTAGTAGTACAAAATGAGCAAGGAAACAAAGCTATATTTTCTACTCTTCCTAATATACATATTAGTCATACTACGGACAGTACTTTTAGAGATAACGCTGCTTGGACTGCTGCCAATCCTAATACTATATTTACTGAAACTTCTCTTCCTCCTAATCATGTAGGTAGAATAGTTACTACGTATAATACTTTATTAACTAGTTGGAGTTTTAATTCCACTACCTTCGCTTCTGATGTTATACAGTATTCATACATAGACACTGCAGTAACTCTTGATGACTTAGGAATTACTACAGGACTATCAGGTTACTGTACCAATCATGAAATCATAGGACTAACTGCAGTACGAGATATTTCAGTTATATTCTCTACTAATGGATCCTGGGATGCTGTATGGACCCTTACATATGATGAAGAACTAAGTCCTACTCTTACATTAGTATGGACTGGAGACCTAAACTTCTCTCAGTCTAATCCTATTCAGGCAGTTCCTGGATACGAATCAGATAAAATACAAAAAGTATACTGGGTAGATGGAAAACGCAATCCTCTACGTATGCTCAATTTTGGAACAGACTCTCCACATAATGAGTTTGCTACTAATCTTGATCATATACCTAAAGTAGATTTTGTACAAATTGGTATAGAAGGTTCTATACCTGGAGGAACTTTGCCATCAGGAATACATCAGTACACTTTTCATTACTATAATAAGAATGGCGTACAGACTAATCTAGCTCCTTATAGTTTTGGAGCTGCTGCAGTTAATCAAGAAAGAGGGCTTAAGCCTGAGAAAAAAGATGGAAACTCTATCAAGCTTAAGATATCTGCAATAGATACTCGCTTTGATTACTTAAGAGTATATAGAATATCCTATGACAATCTTACCAATACTCCTAAAGTAAGCATGGTTGCAGATACTCCTATTACAGATGACACTGTATATGAGTTTGTAGATTCAGGAAGTACTATAGCAGCTAGCTCTGTTTCTGAGTTAGAAGAAATAGGAGGAACATTATACTATCCTAATACTCTAGAAGTATACGAAGACAGATTATTTATAGCCAACGTAGATGAAACTGCTACCACTATAGACTACGATACTAGAGCATATTGTTATCCAGATGGAATAACTCATACATGGATAACTGATAGAACTGGTACATCTTATAGAGTAAATAATGCTTTCCAAATAGATAGAGAAGATGGAGTAGTAGTCACAGGCTACAACGTCCCAGACGATCATGATGCTGTGGGTATATGGCAAGTGCCTACCTCACAAACAATAGCAGGTACTTACTCAGCAACTCCTACAGATTATTGGTCTGCAGGTAACGCATCTACTTGGCTAGCCAGTGATATAAGAAAAGCACGAAACCAATCAGATGGAACTACATTAGGAGCAGAAGGAATTAATGTGACTTTAGAATGGGCAGAAAAAACTTTATCCAGAGATGTATACAAGACTTCCAAAGCTCATCAATTTAGAACATATAAATCTAATGAGTACTATAGATTTGGTGTAGAGTTTTATGACGACAGAGGAAACACTATAGAAACTAAATGGATAGGAGATTTTAGATGTCCATCAATAGAACGCTACAACGGAAAAGACGAAAGAAACTATGACCTAATGGCTGGGTCTTATCCTATTGCAGTGTATCCTAAATTTACTTTTGCTAACCTAGGAGGCTTACCTTCTAATGTCAAAGGCTTAAGAGTAGTAAGAGCTAAACGAGAAGATGCAGATAAAAGCATACTAACGCAAGGCGTTGCTAATCCTATTCTATACCACAAGGGAGTAGGGATTACAGATTTTGCAGATGTGCTTTCTCCTATGATTACACTGCGAGAAAATATTCTATCAGGAACAACTCCAGGTATATACACTAACTGGAATTTCCATGGTATAGATCTAGTAAATGGGGGAACTATAAGCGGCTCTACTGCTAATAATAATATCTATGCTGATATGGAGTTGGGAAATTACATTCAAAGGTTTGACTACTTTAATATGTATTCCCCTGAAGCCTTATTTGGAGATCTTAGCTTTTCTACTGATTGTAGAATTAGGTACCTAGGACATGCTGAAATGTCTGCTTGTAGAACTAAGCTACTTGGTTACGATGGTGGATCTACAGGTGAACCAGCTTCTTCAGGAACAACATATAGTACAGATGACATAGGTAATACTAATAGACCTCTTATTAGATTTGGAGGTTCCATTTCAGGTACCTTAGACGACACTGTCATAGAAGGAGGAAACTCTAAGTTTGGAAACAGACACAGAGCCATATCTCAATTTATGTCAACACTGTCCTCAGAACTTACTGCATCTACTACTAGCACATTGTTAGAGTCTGCAGACTTATCAGATATTAAGATAGTAGAGACAAATGAAATGGGAGTTGATATTGATGTCAATTCCACTGACGATGAAGAGTACCACAACAGAATTGAGATAAGAGACCATGCAGGTAATGCAGGATTCTTTGGAAAAAAAGACGAACGTAAAGACGTAGTAGCTAAACATATTAGATGTATAATAGGTAGAGCATTTACTGGAGGTGGTTCTTCAGACAACTTTACAGCAGGTCTTATTTCAGCTTCAGCTAGAGCTTCTAGTGGCACAACAGCTAGATATCCAGTAGGAGAAATTATAAGAAAAAATGCTAATAGATATGGAGGCTGGTATTATGATAATCGTCAAGGTACTGCATACATAGATGCAGGAACATATGTTCCTATCACTAAATCTTCTCATGCTACTACTGTACGTAACGGTGATACGTTTATTAATCAGTTTAGATTTAACAGAGTCATTTGGGAAACTTCAGGAACAATGGATCCAGAACAACCTAATGCTCCTAACATCACTATTACTTATAAAAAAGGAACAGCGATAGCTAACGATGAAGACTATAAACCTCTCACTTACTCAGAATGGATTAGTGTTCCTCTAGAGTCCACAATGAACATGGACCTACGTGCAGATAAGTCAGCTAACATCTTAGCTAGCTTTGAGATGGATTACGATGACTATCACGTATATAACGAAGTTTATCACAGAGAGATGGACTATCGAAGATCCTTCCCTAGAGCTTTTCAATTAAATGAGATTACTACTTTCGATAATGTCACTAGTTATTCTGATTCTAAAGTACCTAATGAACTACTAGACAACTGGTGTCAGTTCAAAGTGAATAACAGAAAGTTCGCTGATGGGCCTTTAGGAGCGATCTCAGGGCTTTATAGGGTTCAAGACAAGTTGTACGTCACTCAATCATATGGATGCGGTGTATGGATCGTAAGTCCTAATGCTGCAATTTCTACAACAGCAGGTGAAGTAGTATTAGGAACTGGTGCTGTTTTACAAGGCTACATAGTAATGTCTAATAAGAACGGAACTTCTCACAGGTTTGGAGCATGCAAAGGACGTAACAACGTATACTTCTTAGACGTAGATGATATGAAGCTAGTAGTAATGTCAGGCAGTGGTCACCAGACTATCTCTGACGCCAAAGGAGCATTCAACATCTTAAGAGAACGTATCTCTGAACACTCAGTTACTGTAGGCTCTACTCTTGATCAACAAGGCGTTGTTATGGGATACGACCCTAATACTTATAATATTTACATGACAGTCTTCTCTGACTATCATACTGAGACTGTAGGAGAAAAGTCCTCTACATGGAGTTCTACTGATAAGAGCTTTACTTTATCTTATAATGAGATAACTCAAAGTTTTGTATCTTTCCATGATTATAGACCTGGGCTATATTACTCTGACCAACGAATATTCTTCTCTACAGGAAATGAATCTGCAACACCTACTAGACAATATGGATTGTGGATGCATAATAAGGGACCAGGGCACGGTAACTACTACGGTACTGACTTTGACTCTTATATTACTTACTTAGTCAATTCTGATCCTATGCATAACAAGCAATTCTATAATCTAGAATATAGACTTGAGGTATATGATGGAGCTGGCGCAACTTATGAAAATGGAAACTTTAAAAGTTATAGAATGTGGAATGCCAATCAAGATACAGGAACAGTGTCTCTTACTACAGGCAATCGCAGAACTCACAAGCACCAAAGGAAATGGAGAATAAATGTAGGAAGGGATACTTTGTCTAGGAGAACCTCTCAAAGGATAACTAACGAGTGGAGTTTCTTAAGATTTGATATCGACAATAGCATTTATTCTGGAAGTTACAACTATAGGTTCGTACTTCATGACTTAGTCTATAGCTATAGTTTCAGCTTGTTTTAATACTAAAAACTTTACCTTTGTAACATGGGATACTATAAACAAAAAAACGGCAAATATTTAAAGTTTGGAGATTTTCTAAAGCAAGCTAAAGATAAAGTTAATAGTAAAGTACGTAACTCTAAAGTTCTTCAAACAACAAAAGATGTCGCTCTTGGAGGTTTAGATTTAGTAACTGCTCCTATTACAGGAGCACTAGGTATGGACTCTGTATCAGAAATGCTTGGTGATAATATAGACGGACTAGACACAAGATCTACTACTAAGATAGGCAAAGGAATTAAGGGCGTAGCTAAAGGAGTATCTGGAGTAACAGAAGCAGCAGCTCCAGTAGTTGCAAATGCTTTGTTACCTGGCTCAGGCACAGTATTAAAAGCTGCTCAAACAGCTATTGACCAAACTGATGTAGGTGATGGAGTATCTCAACACGCTTCTCAATCAGGAGCTGTCAATATGGATCCTGGCGCACAGCAAGTGTTAAACTCAGCTGCAGGATTAGCGTCTAAAGCACTGGGAGATATAGACATAGCATCTGCTACAAGCTTTGCAGAAGGTGGACAACTTACTGAGTTCACAGAAGGAGGCTCTCATGAAGCTAATCCTAATGGAGGTATTGAACTAGGAAGTGAACAATTTGTAGAAGAAGGAGAGACACAAGCACAAGGTTATGTATTCTCTGACAGACTTAAAATTAACAAGAGACTAGCAAAAGAATTTAACATTCCTGAAAAGTATGCAGGAACTACATTCTCTGATTACTCAAAAAAGATTGACAAGAAGTACAATAAAGTAGAACGTAAAAACGATTCTATTAGTGAGAGAGCTATTGAGAAAGAAATAGCAAACCTTACTGAAGCACAAGAAGCTTATAAGTCAAAGAAATTATCTACTCTGTTAACAAATCTCTCAGCTGGCGAAGGCTCACCACTTCCCTCCGAAGCCCCTACTCCCTCAGGTGGGCCTTCTGCCCAGCTATTTGCTAAAGGTGGACCACTTGGTATGGAAGAAACTAATCCTTATATGTGGGGAGAATTTCCTGGATCAAGTGAAGGTATACAGGCTACACAACCTAATCAATACAACAAAGCTTATCTTAGTCCAGAAGCAGAAGCAGCTGTATTTTCTAGTTCACGCGTAAGAAATGCTAGGTCATCTTCTATTCCTGATAAACACTATGTAGATGGCAAGTCTGCTAACAGTGCTTCTACTGCATTCGATCTTAATGAACCTATAGATGCTGAACCTGCTCTAGCTGTGCCAAATGTTGATAGTGTTGTAGGAGACTATTATGATGGTTTAGCAGAGCCATTTGCTAATGCTTTTACGGAGAATGCTGACGATAAAGCAGCATTAAAAAGAGCTGAGCAGTCTGGTTCAAATACTGAAGCAGAAAAAAGTAATCCAGCAAGATATGCAGGAGCATTTGCTAATGCTGCCAATTTAGGTTACTTAAGTAGAAACAAGCCTATTGTTAAGGACTTAGATATGTTTACTACAGATATAGACTTTGAACCTAACTTAGTAAACAGAGAGCAACATAGGCGAGATGTAGAAGATCAAGCAGGTGCTGCACGATTAGGTGTTAGAGATGCTGCTAGTGGATCTGGGAGTTCTTTCTACAAAATGTTACAAAATGTACAAAATAGTACTGCAAGTAACCTAGCTAGATTTCAAATAGGAGCAGACGAAGCAGACTCTAGAGAATTAGCTAGAGCACAAGCACTTAACTTTGCTCAATCACAAGGTAATGAACGTATGCGAATGAGCACTGCTAACATGAATGATGCAGACGATCAAGTATATACTGCTGCTATGATGGACCAAATTGCTGCTTTAGGAAACAGTGTAGGAGGAGCAGCTACTCAGATGGATAGGGAAAAAATGGCAAACAGTGCCACAAACTATGACATCTTTGGAAATTATCTTCCTACTGAAGGCAAATAAAATAGTTATAATATGAGCTTTGGACGATTTTCAAGACGACAAGTATATGGAACAGTTAATCCTGATAACTTAAGAGACTTATTAACTGTGCCCATTGCTAAACAAGCACAACATGATAAATCAGTATCAGCTGCTCAAGGAATGCTTTTCGAGGCTAGTGCTCTTTCTAAAGATGAAGGAGATAGAGACAAGTTTATATCAGAGTTTGAAAATGAAAGAACTGAAGTAATTGATCAGATAAATAAACATGGTATCAACTCTCAAGCTGCTCAGTCTATTTATGGTCTATCTCAAAAGTACCATCAAAGTAAAACACGAGGACCTCTTAGTGAGATTGAAGGTAATTATGCTCGTTGGGCTGATTGGGACAAAAGACAACAAAGCTCTCTAGATTCAGGAAAGATTAGACAGAGCGACTATGACTCTATGCGTCAAATGAATCTAGCAGGTTACAAAGGACATGCCTCTGGACAGATTCAATTAAAAGACACAGCTCACTACAACGACCTAGAAAAAGATGCTCTAAATTTCGCAGACAAGATGGGAAGTTGGAGTGACGAACAAATTTCAGGTTGGTTCCAAGAACAAGGAGCTCCTGAACATGTATATCAAAAAATAGCTACTACTACAAAAGAAAAAAGATTTGATGTTATCAAAGACTCTGTAATGCAGTATCTAGCTAAGTCTGAAACACATAGACCTTGGATAGAACAACAAGCTGATATTCAAGTATTCAGAGATAAACAACAAATGATACAGAATACTGGAAGCAAGGAATATCTCCCCAGAGTTCAACAACAAGCGAAGCAAATAGAAGACGCTGAGCTAGGTCTTATACTTAATGGGATGGAAACTAGCCCAGAACGTAACGTAGCATTTAGTGCTAGTCCAAGTGCTGCTAATGGAACAGTGTCTTTAGGATATGGGTTTAATTTAAAAGCCCAACCTGAGTGGGCTGATTGGTTGGCTGAATCAGGAAGCGTTACTAAAGAACAACGTCAAATACTTGACAACTATGCTAGCAATCCTACGTCTGCTAATCGTAAGGCTGTAGAAGAAGCTAATATTAATTTATCTAAAGAACAAGCCAAAAAAGCTTATGACTTAGCTATGAACGAACACTACTTGCCCAAGGCTATGTCTATGGCAGGAGGACAAGAACAATGGGAACAACTTCCTATAGGAGCACAAGACGCTATTTTACAGTTACAGTATAAAGGCATACCAGGAGGAGCAGAAGCCAGTGAACTGATTGCTGCAGGTGAATATAGAAAAGCTGCAAATAAACTAGGCACTCCTAAAATGAGAGACGCTCTAGGAGATGACGTATCCAAAGAGTTGGCAGGAAAGTTAGGCGTAGCGCAAGCCAAGTCAGACTTTGACAACATGACTAGTAATTCAAGTTATGATTTAGCTACTGAAGATGGAGCTAGAGAGTTTATTCAAGGGAACATCAGAAACTCTAGAATCAGTGAGATCCTAGAAGGCACCTCTACTTCTGCTGGACTTATGGCTCAGACTAAAGAAGTTAAACGAAAACTCTATACTGTAAAAGACCAAGTAGCTATTGATAGAGCTAAAGTACAGTATGAAAACTGGATCAACCAACCTCCTGCAAACATTGGAGTAGATGTAGGAGATGGTATAGCTATTATGGCTAACTCTACTCCAGAAGGAGTCGGTCAGATGATCACTAGTTTGGAAAAGAAGAATAAAGAAATGAGGTCAGACCCTAACGCTGTATTCGATCCAAGATATAGTGATAACTCTATTACGCATGCTACTGATATCAAAAGTAGAATCGAAGAGAGAGCAATGGGACTACTTGAAAAGAGTCATCCTAAAGACTATAAAAAAATCAAAGAGCTTGAGAATATGACTTCTCCTGGCACCATTAACGGTCACACAGTAGCTCTTACTGATGAAATAGCTACTTTGGCTCAAGCTATTCCAAATCAGAACACTTCACAGAACGTAGGTACTCCTATACAAGCTACTATGTTAGCCTTACATAAAAAATATGGTCAAGGACAAGACTTTAATACTTTCTTTGAAAAAAATCAAAAAACAGGACAAAGATTACTTGAACAATATAATGGGTATGCTGAGTCTGCTAAAGTGTACAACGATATTAAACAGAAAGAGTACGCTAAGGGATACGATGCTGAGACTATTAGGTATACTTTGCCTGCTAATTCTGGAGTTAAAAATAAGATCAAAGACAACCTTCCTGGTATGATTACCAACAAAAATGTCAAAGTAGTAGGACAAGATGGAATGTCTTTGTTTGTAGATCCTGAAGGCAGACAACTTGAGGAAGGTAAAGGTCTCGAGATAGCAGATAAGATTGCAAACGGAGAAGTTAAAGAAGTAGCTTATATGAGCTCTCCTTTGTTTGGAAAACCTACAATGGAGATTACTTGGACTGAAGCTGATGACGATGAGAAGAAACATACTACTATCTTATCTATAGATAAATTCGAACAAGCTAATGGACTACCTACTCAAGTAGGAGCTGACGCAAGTGTGTTCTTACTAGGAGACACTCATTGGACTAAAAAGAATCCAGTTACAGGAGAAGTACAACAGAATATATTGGGAGCAAGTATTCTTGAAGAACTCAAAGCAGAAACTAGGTATTCTACTATTAAAACTACGTTTACNCCAAGTAACATTACTCCTAACCTTAAAGATATGTACGGGAATCCTGAAAACATTCCTGCAGACGATATAGGAAGTATAGCAGCTGCTAGATTAGTTAATAGTTCTAATGCTAAAATTACTATGGAGTATGATGAAAAAGCTAAACAGTATACTATGAAGATAAAAAATACTAGTACAGGACAAATGGTAGAAGTGCCAGGAAGTTCTAAAGCTTCTCTTCTAGATTTACTGAGAGTTAAAGACTTCGGAACAGCATTAGAAATAACTCAATAAGAATGGCGAAAGATCCAATTTCTTTAGACTCTATTCCAGACATAGAGCAAACTTCTATAGAGCCTACTTCAGGATTAGAAGGTGCTCCTAAATCAGAGAGTTTATCTTTAGATGACATTCCAGGCATCCAAGGAACTAGTCTTCAAGAAAACTTGACTACAACAGTTAGACAAGGTCTTACTATACCTACTAGGTCAGGATCAGGAATAGACTATTCTAAATACACTCCTAAGACAGGAGGCATTAATCCTTGGGAAGAAGACATAGATGACATCAGAGCGTATAACCAAAGCTCAGGTGAGAAAGTAGTCAATGGTCTAGCTAAGATGGGAATTACCTTTACTGGAGCTGTTGCAGAAAATACAATAGGCGTAGCAGCAGGTCTTACTGAAATGCTTAGTGGNGGTTCTTACTATGACAACTACATAGGTAAAGCTGTAGACTCTATGAATGAGTGGGCTAGAGAAGAGTTACCTAACTATTATACCAACAAAGAGCAAGCTGCCAGCTTAGGAGANAACTTAGCTACAGTTAATTTCTGGGCAGACAAAGTAGCCAATGGTCTTGGTTATTCATTAGGTTCAGTAGCTACTATGTTCTTGACAGGTGGTTCAGGTATGATAGGAACTACTGCTAGAGTAGCAGGCCTGACTAGATTAGCTAAAACAGCTAAATACGTAAAAGACACAAAAGTAATTTCAGAGCTTGCCAGAAAGTCTATGAATGCTGGAAGCGTATTAAACAAGACGTCTAAAGCTGCAGGAACTGCTAAAGCAGGTCAAGCATTAAGATATCTAGATGGTACTCTTACAATGTCTTTAGCTGAATCAAGTGTCGAAGCTCGAGAAACTAAGCACGAGTTTATGTCTCATGCTCTTAACAAGTACATGGAAGAACATGGCTTGAAAAATCTAGAAGAGGTATCCAACGAAGTCATTCAAGAGATTGAAGATCAGTCTACTGCTGCAGCTAACGTGAACTTTGGAATGAACATGGGAATCGTAGGGATGACCAATTACATTCAATTTGGTAAGATGCTTGGCACAGGTTATCGTGAAGGTAGAAAGAATCTAATGAAGCACTTAGTCAAAGACGCTAAGGATGGCTTCAGACTAGCAAGAGAAGGCAAAGTACTTAAAGCAGGTCGCAAAGCCTATCCTTATATAGCAGGTTCTACTGCAGAGGCTGGGCAAGAACTAGGACAGTTTGCATCTAACCTAGGGTCTCAAGACTATTACATGGGTAAATACTTTAATAGCCCCGAGAGTTCAGGCATATTAGACTCTATGATTAAAGGAGGACAGAAAGCTCTAGGTTCTAAAGAAGGACAAGAGTCTGCTCTTATTGGTTTCTTAGTTGGGGGAATCTCCCACTCTGTACAGAATGCAGCTAACAAGTTTAAAGATCCAGTTGATCAAGAACGAGAAGGCGCCCAACAGTTTGCTGACAAAGTATTAAATAAAGACTTCTTTAAAGAAGCTGTTCAGTCAGGAGAGATCAAAGACAAAGTAGACGAAACAGTTAAGCACAACAACAGGGCCCACAAAGCTCTCCAAGATATGAATGTTGCCCTGGAAGCAGGTGACGAAGAAGCATATCGTACTGCACAGTTCCAATCTCTGTATGAGATGGTACGTCATGCTGACGAAGTAGGAGGTACAGAACTACTCAAAGAAAAAATTAAGCTAGCCGAAGAGTTAACAGACGAAGAGTTCAAAGAACAGTTCGGCTATGACATGAACAAGCCTCTACCTAAGTCTAAAGAAGATATCATCAAAGACGTAGTTGAACAGATAGATACTTACACTGAAGTAAAGCGTAATGCTGAAGCAGCTTTTCCACTTGAAGAGCCAGCAGGCCTAGTGAAGTCTCTTACTAACAAAGAGCAACTACAAAAAATTAAAGACTACAATCATAGAGCAGAGATAGGAAGAGAGATTATTGCTTATAACGCAGCAGCATTCAATGGAATGGATGAGCGTATAAGTAAGATGTCTAAAGAACTATCTGAATTGTCTAAAGGGCTAATCGACTTTGAAGGTAACCTAGACGCAGAAGACTACGTTGAGGAAACTAAAGAACAGTTGGATGAGACTATCAGACAAAGTGCTAACTGGTCCAAGAGAACTAAGCTTACTCGTAATCCTAGATTAAAGAAGTTACTTAAGAAAGTACAAGAGAAAGCTTCAGGAGTTCTAGGACTTTCTACTGAGGATTTAGATACTATCATTGATGACATCCAAGAACAACGTAAAACAGAGTCAGGAAGAATCTCTCCTAAGTTCGCTAAAGACTTCAAGAAAATAGTAGCTACTATCAAGCAAGTAGACGAAGAGAGTCTGTTGCCAGATAAGGTAGACAAAGTAGTAAATCTGCTTAATGATTTGATGTCTGTTAACGTTAGACGAGAGCAGTCCATAGCTGCATATAATGACTTATCACTTAAAGGCATTGACTCCAGACAAATTAATCAAGCAGTATTTGCTGAGCAATTAGAAGCTAAGAAGTTTGAAATAGAACTAGCAAGAGGTGCTCGTAATGGCGAAGTGTATGTTAATCATACAACAGGTAAAGGAGACAGGTTTGTCAGTTCTGTATTCGTTTCTCAAGAACAAGTTAAGAAAGGACCCAAGACAGACATATGGTCTTATGAGAACAAAGTAGGTGAAGTGGAACACAAAGAAGTGGACTACGAAGAAAAAGTGGAGAACTGGGCAGGTATTGCTGAAGGTGCTCCAAGACCTGAAGGTAATAAGATTTGGGTACACTATAAGAAAGAAGGTAAGACTGTAGCTCAGAAGCCATTTGAGACTCCATTTGAAACTGTAGACACTAAAACAGAGTTTACTAATAAAGAGTATAGATTCAGAGAAGGTGATATAGAAAAACTCTATGATGAAGAGGGAACTGCTCAGTCATTTACAGTAGGAGACAATAGAGAAGTTACTTTAGAAAATGGATCTAGACTAGATATAGCCAGAACAGTAGCTGAAGAAATTAACTACACCCGTCTTAAAATTCAGCGCTCAGCAGCTGAGAGCGTACTCGAGCAAGTTACTCTAGCCCATGAAGGAGTAAGCGAGCTTACTGCTATGCAGCATGAACTTAGTCTACTTAGAGACCTTACTAAAAGAGCATATGTTAATAGTAAAGGTGAAATTAAATTCAAAGGATCCAGAACTAATAAGCACAAAGAAATAGTTAAAGAGCTTAAGGATGAGTATGGCATCGAAGATATTCAGGATGCTGTCTTAAATAAAATAGACATACTTGCTCCTAAAGTATCTCAGCTTGCTCTCGTAGAAGCCAGAACTGCTACTAGGATGAAATCCTTAGAGCACGAGATCTCTAAACTAAACGCTGACATAGATACAGTAGAAAGCACTATCAGAACTCTTGACCAGGATACAGAGAACGTAGATTCACAGTTTTATCCAGACTTACTTTCTATTGAGGAAGTCCAAGCAGACATAGATGCCAAGATTGACAGCTTTGAGAACAAACGACAGTCTATCTTAGATAATCAGAATGCTGACATGGACCAACGTCTTTCTGAACTAGATGGAGATATCGCTAAGCTAGAAAGAGTTACTGAGGACCTACATGAGAAATCAGAAGAGAAGCCTCGCTCTAAGAAGCTCAAAGCAATGTTGGAAACTGCTAAGATTGAACTAGGCAGCTTAGTAAGAGAGCGTGATAGACTACAGTATTTCAAGGATAATCTTGATGATGCATTTAAGCAATTACCTGTAGCTCCTCTAGCAGTATTAGAGCAGCAGTTAGAAATTCTGATGGCAACTGCAGGAGAGATGGCTAACCCATCAAGCATAGAAGCTCTACAAGAAAAAATAGGGGACTTAATAGCAGAAGAGAAGCTGTTAGACAATCTAAAAGATACACAAGAATACCTAGAGCAGAGGCGAGATGCTATCTCTAGTGAGCTCAACGAGGAACTCAAAGTAAAAGAAAAGGAAGAAGTCAGCACAGAAAAAGCTGACGCAGAAACTAAGGGAACTCTTTCTAAATCCAATACATTTGGAGAAGAGCCTATTAGTACAGAGGAAGGAATTAAGGCAGACAACGTAGGACGTGAGTCAGCTAAGCCTAGCTTATTGAAGACTCAATTTCATAGATTGACTGGCCTTCATTACATGCGAGACACAGAGCGTATTAACTCTGACCCTAGTCAGCAGAGATTCTTTAAGTTCAATGAACTTTATGATTTGGAAGACTTTAGAATTATGTTCGTTACTCCTGACTCTCATCCTGAATACTTCAGTTTAGATGAAATAGAGACTTTTGAGTCTAGTGATCCACAGTCTGCTAATATTAGAGGAGTATATACTGATGCAAATCAACAACCAGTAGGACTAGATGGTATGCCATTAGAAGAAGCAGGACATTACAATGCTATCTTCTCATCATTGCCTAGTTTAGAAGAGTACTCTTTTTTAGGAGGAGTATATTCCTCATCTATGAAAGACAGGGCTACTCTTAAAGAAAAGTATAATGATATAGATGATATTTCAGAAGAAGAGCTGATTGACATCATGCAAAACTTCTATGACTTCAGAGCAGATGCAATTTCTCGAGCTATTTCAGGAGCGCCTAAGAATGTTAGAATCTCTGACCAGTCAAATGGGATCATGAATTTTAATGACACATGGAGAGCTCCTATAGACACGTTCTCTGCAGAGATACTTGATGAAAAAGGCACTGAAGTATGGGTAGCCAATCGTGAAGAGTTTGAAGGTAAGAAGGTTAAGAAGGGTCTTGTGTACTTAAAATCTCGAGGTAATCTTTTCCCACTTAAGAATAGAAATCTTAATGATATTGAAGCTAGTCTAGTTTATGATATGCTAGCAGCATGGGCAGCAGGAAGTAAAGAACTTATTGATCCTGTAAGCAAAAAGTCTTATCCTATATTCTATAAGTCTAAAAAGAAAGGTGAAGGAGGCCTACTCGAGCAATTAGTATACTCTACTATAGATGAGAATAATCCTTTAAGCTTTGGAGTTATATACAAGAAAAAGAAATTAATCTTAGGAGACGTTGTAATTCCAGCAACTAAGAAGGGACTATCAGAAAACAAAGACGTTATTTTAAGTTTCTTAACTCAACAAAAGTATCACAACATCCTGGGTACAGAAAAAATCAGAATGGACGAAGCATTCAGTCAAGTAACTAACATCAATCCTAAATCAGGAGAAGTTAGGTTCCAAGAGTGGGATAGCTATGCTGAATATCTCTTAGGCTCTAAGTCTATTTCTAGACCTACGGAAGACGTACCCCTACTTAGTAACATAGAGCGCTTCGATGAAAAAGATACTGCCTCTAATCAATTAAAGAGTGTTTATCCAATCTTTGATGCTGCAGGTGCAACTGTATCTACTCCTAAAGCTGTACAAGCTAAAGATATGGAGTTTGAAAAGAAGCCTGTTAAGCCAGTTAAGAAGAAAGGTGGATTAATTCCTAGAACTAAGAAGAAAGAGGAAGAGGCTACTAAGAAAAAGAAAGGTGGTCTAGTTCCTAGACGTAAGTCAGCTAGAGATCTGGACGAGAACGATGATGGCCCGTTCAGTTTGGCAGATTTTAGTACCTTTGAAGGTGACCTGGGAACTACAGTTACAGATTATATGAAGGGAATAAACAGCGAAGAACGTGCTGGATTAAGAGAGCTAATCAACACAGGAAGAATCAAATTTAAGTGTGAGTAATGCATTGTGGAATAACTGAAATACCAAAAGCACCTAATGGACAACCTTCTAAGTTGTTCCTAGACCTACTTAATAATACGAGAGAACAGTCCATTGCCCTTAGACTATACTCGAAAGCTGTACATAATTCAAACTCACCTAGGTACGTCAACAAAGACGTCAATGGAGAGCCACTAGTTGGAGACGTTGTTCCTTACTTAAGAGAGACTCCAGGACAAGCAAAGGCGCGAATCCTTAAATTCGTTGAGGCTAACCAACAAGGATTTATATCTCCACAAGCCTATATGGAGGCGCGTAAGGCCGTCAATAGATACAATCTAGGTACTAACCTCATAGAGCTTAAAAAGGCTTCTAGTGGCAGCTATTACTTAAAGACTACTAAAAAAGGAAACCCCTTCCTTACTATAGCAGATACTAATCGAGGATACACCCAAGAGAATTACAACGAAGCTAAAAAATGGTTAGGCGAAAACCTTCCTATGGTGCCAGTAGAAAAAGTAGCTGGATTAATTGCAGGTAAAGCTTTTGGACAGTTCTCTAACTCAGGTAAGATACTATTATCTGATATTGCCAAAGAAGGAACAGCTTATCACGAAGCATTCCATGCCGCATTTAGATTATATGCTGGGCCTAGTGAAATGGTCAAGATGTACTCTGAAGCTAGAGAGACTTTTGATGCGCCATCTGAAAAGGATCTCGCAGTACTGGCTAGTCTACACGGAACACTATCAGAAGATGAGATAGAAGATCTTTATTATGAAGAGCAAATGGCAGAAGACTTTAGGTCTTATGTTATGGGAGGACCAGTAAAAGCTAAAAAAGACACTCGAACATGGTTTAAGAAGTTCTTAGATTTTATTAGACAAGTACTGTCAATAGACAGAGGAACTATTGATCAGTTCTATGAAAAGATTAATACAGGGCACTTTGCTAAGAATGTCAACCCATCTCGTTCTATCACTTCAGTATCTGCTCTAGCAGAAGGCTTTAATGTAAAACTGTTTGGAAGCTTGTTTAATAGAAAACATGAAGATGCAATAACTATCGAAGACTTTATTAATATGAGTTCTTTAGAGATAGTTAAGATGTATAGACATACCTATCACGAACTTCGTAGAGATATTAAAAATCAAGCTGTACGTTATGAAGACGAAGCAGCAGTTTCGGCCGAAGATTACGCAGAATTCCTTTATCAAAAAGCTGATGGACTTATAGAGCTTTGGGAACAAATGGGCAACCCTAAGGTAGCTCAAGGAATCATCAACGAACATAGCAAACTTCTTTCTAGATACGGACTACATATTAAGTTCAACGTAGTCAAAGGAGACATTAATATAGACAACATAGAAGGTACTGATGATATCGTCGACGTATCAAAAGAAGACGAAGAGTCAGATGCAGCACAGTCAACAGACTTTACTTTTGACCGTAATGCTAACGAAACTAGTATCAGGGATTACGGTGCTAACACTATTAAACTTCTTATTGCTAGTTTACCTGAAAGATACACCGACCAAGATTTAGGCGTCCCTACTGGAGAAATAGTACGAGATCAAGCAGGCCTACCTAGGGCAGTAAGTTCTAAAGGAGTATTCAATTTTATTGCTAATAAACTAGAGAACTTCGACTCGTATGAAGAAATGATAGCTGAGCTTCAAAGACATACAGATACTATTCCTAGTCTTAATGACTTGATTAGTTATCTATCAGTCCCAGAATCTAAGAATGCCGAGAAGAACATAGCACACGAAAGAGTGCGTGAACAGTTCAGAGAAACATTCGATAGAGCTAAATGGGATTACGCCACTTACCACTTAGAAGATGAAGGCAATATCTATTCTTCTAATCCTACTAGTACAGCACTAGAGAAAAAAGTAATGTCCAACTGGCATGCTAATGCATTGAACATTGCCTATTCAGGTAATAGCAAGGTACTTACTAAATTCAGAGGAGTACCTAGCATCAACCTCAACGAGTTAAGAAAACTGAAGCCTAAGAAAGGTGGACTTACTAAAGAGCACAAACTTAAGATGCTTGAAGAAGTAGGTATTACTTTTTCAATGAAACCAACTGGTAGAGCAACCAAATTAGAACTAGTAGAGTGGATGCTCGAGTATAAAGACGAAGATGGTCATGTACCACTTGATCGTATTTTCCAAGACGAGAGCAGAAACATGGCTCTACTCCTTGAGCAAGAGATTGATAACTCTACCAATCATACTGAACTGATGTTTGTTGGTCCAGATGGAAAGAAAAGATATTCGATGACCCTACATAACTACCATTCTATTATGGTAAGAGAAATCGACAAAGCACAAACTCTGACTAAACTATTCGAGAAGCATCCACATCTAGACAACGTCTACACCAAAAATTCTCAACTACTGAAACCTGGTGGACTGCTTTTTGATAAGTCTGGTAATAGAACAGGAGTGCCTTTCAAACTATCAGTTATTACTGGGGCCACTCAAGGCGCAGGTAACAAAGGACAATCACATGCTGACCTATCTGAGGTCGACAAAGCATGGGTTAGCTTCAACTCTGTATTACAAGGTAACTATCCTTATATAAGGGCAGCAGACAAAACACTAGAGTTCTCATTTAAGATTGGGAAGACAGGTACTAAGAAACACTTTGTAGTTCCTCAGAACATTCGTAAAGCGCATGGAGTATCTCCTGCTACTGTTAATATCTTCAAAGGGTACTTGACAGATGAACTAAACAGAATCAAGTTATCCATGGACCAAGGAGTAGGCAAAAGCACTCAGTTCTATGGAAAGAACACTGACCTTAAGAATGGTTACAGTTACTTGATTGAAGAATTCATATCTAAGAAGGATTTTGAAGGAGTTGTATCGGGAGCTATTACTATGAGCACCGTCATAAACAGACGTAGTACTGTAGCTAACATTGAAAGATACTTGAACACTAAGAGAGATGACTACATCAAGTACATGCAGGAGACTGGACTTCTTAATAAGAGAGGTGTACGTTATGAGTTCAAAGGTTTATCAATGAACTTCAGCACTGACTTGGTCAATGATCCAATGAAGATGACTGAGGAAGAGCTTCATGATGTTATGAGCTTGTTTACTATTAACGATATCATTCAAAGAATTGAAACCACTAAAGTACTTATTGGTGACCCACTTGCCTACAAGAACCTTGGCGATATGTTTAAGCGTACTCCAGGAGCAACAGGTACTAAGAGACTTCCTAGTACAGAAGAGAGAACTAACAAGTTCCTTAATAAGTGGATGCCTAGAAAAGACGGCAAAGTAGCTGATGGTAGATTCAATGCTCTTATGCTGCAAGATATTAATTCTAGCCTGCCTAATCTAGATGAGTACTATGATGCATTTGAAAAGGTATACGGCAAAAGATTAGCTAAAGAGTACACAGACAACTACAATAATATCAACGAGGCAGATGCTCAAGGTTACATTACACTAGATGAGTATCGTGAGCTAATGTGGAGAGCAGGTCAATGGTATCCAAAGCACGAAGCTGCCTACAAAAAACTAATAGCAGGCGAGAAACTAACAAAAGAAGAAGTATTCTACTTTCAGCCTATCAAGCCTCAGTATTTCGGACCCAAGCTAGGTAAAGAGTTCTATAATTCTGTGCCAGAAGAAAGAATTTATTCTCCTGTATACCTTAAGTTCTCCTTGATGCCTATCTTGCCTACAGTAGTTAAACCAGGCAGTAAGCTAGATAAGTTAAGAGAACAAATGTCAGAGCGTCAGATTGGAATAGCAGTATTTGAATCAGGAGTTAAAGTAGGCGGAGAACTGCAGTCAGATGGAACTCCGTTCTCATTCTACAGTGACACTCAAGATGCTTCTGATATGGACGGAGTCAGTACTATGGACCTAGATTACAGACACTTAGGTATTCAAGTAGATATCTCTCCTAAGGTAAAAGATAAAGGTAAAGCTGGATCTCAGATTAGAAAGATTATCAAACAAGGATTATTCTCTAATGGGGCAGCTAAAGCAATGAGCTTTTATTCTAGAGGTACAGGTATGTCAAGTAAATCTCAAGGAGTTACTAAAGAAGTAGTTGCCAGATATGACAAGAGTATTGATAATATCATTAAACTAGAAACTAGTAAGCTACTGAGACGATTAGGCTTTGAAAAACAAGGCGACGTCTACGTGTCACAAAACGATGTTAATATCAGAGAGATATTATTGAGCGCTGCTCAAGACAAAGGTGCTACTAGAAACTTAATCGACAGCATTCAGCTTATTACTGATGCAGAGGAAGAAAGCTTTAAAAAGCTGAGATATCCACTAGAGTCTCTGCCTACTAAAGGCAGTATCGAGAGAATTCTAATGTCTCTTGTGAAGAACTCTGTAATCAAGTATTCTGTTCCAGGTGGTCCTAGAATTCAAGCAGCAGGTACAGGACTTGAGGTCACAAATCGTGAGTTCAAGAATGATAGAATTATAGCAAGCGATGACTTGAAGTTTTATCGTAAAGGAAAATTAGAAGAAACTCTTCCTATGCAAGTTAAGGTAGCACTACCTAAAGCACTAGAAGAGTACGTAGAATATCTAGGAGGACTAGACGTATTTAATAATCTTATACAAGATATACTTAACGACAGATACAATGTAGAATTACAGTCTAAGTTAGGAATCGACATCAGAATGCTCCAAGGTGTAGGATATCGTATTCCTACCCAAGCCTTGCCTTCTATTGAGGCATATGAGATAGCTGAGTTCTTACCTGCTGAATCTGCCGAGGTAATCATTGTTCCCACTGGTTTGACTACTAAGTCTGGTAGTGACTTCGATATTGATAAGTTAAATCTTATTTCAAGCTCCTTCTCAGTTACTAGAGAACTTACTAGAGCAGAGAAATCTGATATTAGAACATTCTTTAAAGTAAAAGGAAATTTAACTGAAGCACAACAAGAAACTATCGCAGGCCTTTCTGATGAGCAATTAGAAGGCATGATCTCAGATCTTAATAAGTTTTCTCTTACCTCAGGTAAAGGAGAGTTTGGTGATCTAGAAGATTGGATTAGTGAGAAAGGATTTGGAGAAGACTCAGCTAACTTCTACAGAGACGTAAAAGATGCTGTAGTATCCTATAATAGAGAAAACAAAAGTAGAGAAGTCAAGAACATAAATTACAGATTAGAATATATCGAAGCCAGCTCTGATCCTACTACTCTTCAAGAAGCACATAATGATAACATCGAAGCTAGTTTACAGATTATTACTTCTCCTGAGAATTTCTCAGAACTAATCACCCCTGTAGATGCAGGAGACGTAATGCCGACTAGTTATAAGATGAGCTACCTAAAATCAGGTGGTGAGGTAAAAGTCAAAAATGGAACTCCTACTCTTACAGAATTTGAGCTCAGCTCATATAAGAAAAAACAATCAGAGAAAAGTCTTTTAGGACTCTTAGATTGGATGAATAATTTGAAAGTAGGTAGATCGTATCAAGCAGGAAAAGCTGGTATTGGACAAGCTGCTCTTCATGCTACTTCTACTAATCTATTCCAACAAGTAGGGGTGCAGGTTAAGAAAGCAGACATCGCTAGACTAGGATTCAAAGGAATGAAGAATTACTTTGAAATTAGCAAAGAAACAGATTTCTCTGGAAAAACTAAGATATCTGATACCATTAAACAAATCGTAAATGGTTATGTGGATGTGTCTAAAGATCCATGGATTCTAT
>JGI20160J14292_10000048_pt1 | contig 105061 bp, 93 predicted proteins | sample COG_10_FD_14292 | JGI IMG/M metagenome (IMG submission 14292) | reverse complement strand
CGGGGCCCCATGGACGATTAACACGCCGGCCGCGCTGTACGGCGGGGCGGGCCTCGATAGCTTCTGCCCAGCGAGTGACATGGGTGTAGGACTTCACGTCTAAAAAGACAGCGGCGTCGTAAATATTGTGCAGGACAAGCGCACCCCACCAAGCATAGTTTGCCATGTCGGCGATGGTGTATTCTTCGCCGCATAGGTAGGTGTTGTTTGCTAGATGTTGGTCGAGGACGTCCAGTAGGCGCTTCACTTCCATAGCATAACGATTGATGCAGTATTCAATTTTTTCCGGTGCATAGGCGTAGAAATGTCCAAAACCGCCACCCAGGTAGGGGGCGCTGCCCATTTGCCAAAAGAGCCAACTCATACATTCAGCGCGTTGGCTGGGATCGCTTGGCACAAATAGGGAAAACTTTTCCGCGAGATAAAGTAAAATGGCGCCTGACTCAAAGACTCGAGTGGGCGGTGATGTACTTTGATCCGCCAAAGCGGGTATTTTTGAGTTGGGATTGATCGCGACAAAACCGCTGCCAAACTGGTTGCCCTCGCCGATGTTGACTGTGTACGCGTCATATTCAGCGTCTTTGATGCCCAATTCAAGGAGCTCCTCGAGCATGATCGTGACCTTGACGCCGTTTGGCGTTGCCAAGGAGTGGAGTTGGATCGGATGCTCGCCAACCGGCAGTTCCTGCTCGTGTGTGGCACCAGCTATCGGTCGGTTTATGTTGGCAAACCGGCCGCCACTGTCTTGGTCCCATGTCCATACTGTGGGGGGCGTATAAGCAGCGTCAGTCATTATAGATATCCTTGAATATTAGGTGGCTCATCATGCAATTTGCATGGTTTTTGTCAACCGAGTGTGATCGTTCTGAATTATCGTCGTGCGCTGCATGCGTTAACGATTTTTTTGTTGTGTCATCAGCGAGAGCAAGCCGTCGGCCGCGCGTGAGTCAAAATATTCACGCATGTTGCTGACCTTGCCGTGTGACACCTCGGCAACAACACACACGGGCAGTCGAAAGGTTGTCCCGTCGGGCAGGTCGGCGACGACATCGTGCTCTTCGATGAAGCCGGCGTCGCTGTTGGTGACCACGCAGTTCTCGTAGCGGAAATTGGCTACCCGCTTAAGGACGGCTTTGGTGAAGCCCGCGAGGGCGTCAATGTTCATTTTGGCGCCGCCATTTTGAGTGCCGATAAAATTGGAGCTGCAGATGCTGCGTAGTGTATCGATATCACCTGCGGCGGTGGCGGTGAAAAATGCTTTAGCGACGGATTGACTCTCAGCCATTAGGGTTCTCTTAGGGGCGAGGCGCCATCTTAGGGGGAAAATCGTGTAGAATATACCCCTGCCTGAGGGCGCGACTTATCGAAATCTCAAGGGTTGCCGGGCGCCGCATTCAATTTTACAGGGGAAGAGCAATGAAAAAAGCCAGCGTAGAGACAACGCCCGCAGCACGTAGGAAAAATCTTGCTGACGACGTGGAGGCGTTTTTAAAGGCAGGTAATGAAATAGAAAAAGTCCCCAGTGGTGTTTCTGCTCAAGATCCTCAGGGCAGGGGAAAGCCGTTACGCATAGCGCAGGGTGATGCTCAAAATAAAACGAGCGGGATAGCAGCAGCGGCATCTGCAGGGGTTGATGGGCAAAAAGTCGCCGTCGAGGCCACAGAGGTTGAGCCAGCGGCGGTTGCGACAGATTGAAGCCGCGATTGCGACGCGGGTGAGATCTGGCAGAGATCCCCACCGCGTGCGGCGGGGATGACAATCTAGACTCAGCCAAAGGTAGGCTGCGTTTAGATGAACTCTAGTAGTTAGAGGTTCGCTTGGGTTTGTCGTTCGCCTCATTTACTTTCAGCGCGCGTGATTCAAGTTGGTGTCCATTGAGTTCGCTCATTGCGCGCCGCGCATCAGCTTGATCCATTTCAACAAAGCCAAATCCACGTGAGCGGCCGGTTTCCCGATCACTGATCACAACGGCTGATTCTACCGTGCCGTGAGCGCTAAATAGCGCGTTCAGGGCAGCATCATCTGTACTCCAAGGAAGGTTACCTACGTACAATTTCATTTCATTTCTCCTGCTATAAATAGCTTAGTTTTAAGCGTACGTATTCCTAATATTCAATCAATGCGCACGAAAGTGGCCCGCGAAAGCTCAGCGTTCTTGGGTAATGGTGTCTAGAAGCGATTGCCGATGAGCTGGTGGAGCCGAGACTCGTAGAAGATGATCGGGAAGGGATTTCTTAACTGCGCGGCACTATACAGTAAAGCTGCGGGAAAGGTTTTTTTTTTTACGTTCAACAAGGGTTGTGCGATGGGTGTTGACGTAGATTTGCTGAATGCCGCTTCACATTCGATTCACGGGGTCTGGTCTAGCGTGTTGTAATGGACGCATTAACCACAATTAAAGATGAGCTAAAACCTAAGCTCGAGTCTTTGATCATTTATCTCAACGAGACCAACGAGGTCGCCGCGTCGAGTTTCTTCACCAATATTCTGGTGATATTGGCTGGTCTTACAGAGGAAGAGCAATTGCTCGAGCTCTTCATAGAGCTGTCAACAACCGCATTTCAGGGATTCAACTTCGACGAGGTGTCGTGGGCACTGACGGACGAGGTATTGATGTATGCGGAGCAAGTGGCTCATACCTTCACGGCCGGGTCAGAAAACGCCCATTAGGAAAGCCTGACGCGTGATGCGCGGTTCGCAGTCCAACAACCGCAAAGCGGTTGCCTTTGGACGCAAGGAAGGGCTCAATCCCAAAATGAATAAAAGATGTCGATGGACGCCACGGCTCCAGGTGGTAAGCCGTGGAATATGCTTAGCCGTAATCTTACCTGTGATGCTGGCGTCAGCCCAAGAGAAGGCATTGACGCTGCGCAGCATGGGGCTTGTGGAGCTTGCAGAGACCCTTGATCAGCACAAAGTGCAGCGGTGTATGGGCGAGCCCGTCAACGCGCCCGCGTGGCAGGAGTTGCGTGAGCAGGCTTTGCTTCGCTGCTTGGGTTTGTTCGGTGATGAACAAGAAATTATGCGGTTATGGCGTGAACACCAAGTATTCGGTCGCCTGATTGATTTGGGTGAACCAAAATGGATGGTGGCCGATGAGGCTCGCGTGAGCGTCCTTGAGCGGCACTTGGCAGAGCTGATTGCCGTTCAGGCAAGCACCGGTTACAACCTGTTACCAATCGATCAATGGCCTACGTTTGATGCCTCGCGCAGCGTGATCTATGGCCACAGCGATTGGCAGCATGCGCGCCAGCTCGTTGCCTTATTGCACACAGAGGGGCTGTATCCGCGGGTTACTCCCGTATTGAAGAAATCGGCTTTTCTTTATCACTCTGGGTGGGGTGCCCCGCGCCGACCGCTGAAAATCTTGGCCGGTGGCCAAGCCGTGATGGATCAAATGGAGTTTGACCTGGTCTTGGAGTTTGCAACTGCTGGTCAGGTGGAAAAATTTGCGCAGCTTGTTGACCGTTTTGCCAAGCGCGATTCGCCCGAGGAAGTCGGTTTGATCTTTGGGGCTTGGTGGCAGCCTTTTTACCGGACGCGATACCCGCGTTTAGGTGCGCAACAGATGGTGGTTATTCAGGTGTTATGGCAGGGGTATCAAGCGCATGTTTTGGTCCGCGTTGAGCGGGTTGCGGCCGCTTTGGCGCAGCTCAAGGTGAGCGCGCCCGGTTGGTCAGTGTCCAGCTACGATGTCTGGGTGAACCCCGGGTTTTACCGAAACCAGTTAGGTGACTACAAATAGTTAGGTAGCGTGCGGCGGGGGCATCAGACGCTCGGTGCGCCAGTAGGAGGGAGAGGGAGAGGTTGACCACCCCGAGCGCCTGATTGCGTGGCAATTAAAGCTGATCGCTCGTCAAGTTTTTGTGAACGTAAAATTGCGTCTGTGATGGCTCCTATGCATTATCCAACAGCGCCGCGCACCTGCTATTATGGTGCTTTTACGGTGATGCCCTAGCCATGAGAGCCTCGGAAAATATTGATGAAGTCCTCGGTCAAGTCCGTTGGGATTTATCGGATCTGTATACAGGTATCGATGCGCCCGAGTTGGATGCTGATCTGGCGAGATTAGTGAACGACCTAGAACGGTTCCATGCCAGTTATGCCGGCCGCTTAGCGACGCGCTTGGGTGATGCGCTTGCGACTCAGGGTGAAATTACCTGTCGCACGGACCAACTGATGGTTTATTTGTTTCTGCGCCGCAGTACCGATGCAACAAATCCCGAGATCCAAAAACGCTTGGCTGAGGTGCAAGAGCGCTTCAGTGAGGCCAGTGCCAATTTCCTGACCTTTTTTGAACATGAATTGGCAGCGCTGCCTGACGATGTATACCAAAATTTACTAGACACGGATGCCAGGGTGAAGCGGCATCAACCCATGTTGGACCAATTGCGTAAAAATCGAGGTTTTTTGCTAGATCAAAATGTTGAACGAGCCTTGTCCCTTCGATCACCCTTTGGCGCCTCGGAGTGGTCGGATCTGATGGATGAGCGTGAAGCGGAACTGCGGTTTGAGCTCGATGGCAAGACATTGACGCTGCCTGAAATTTTGCACATAGCAAATAATCACGCTGACCCAGCACAACGTGCGGCCGCGCTGCATAATTTCAGCAAAGGCTTGACGGCGCAAGGCTATGACAAGCTGATGGCGCGCACGCTGAATGTCGTTCTGGGTGCTAAAGGGGTAGAGGACCGAGAACGTGGTTATGCCAATGTCATGTCGGCTCGTAACATTTCCAACCAAGTTGATGATGCCACGGTTGAGGCGCTGCACACAGCCGTAGCGGAGGTGGGTTCAGTGCAGGGGCGGCGCTATTATCGTTTGCTGTCAGCACATTTGAAGCAGTCTCCCTTGAAGTGGTCTGACCGTAACGCGTCATTGCCGTTTGCCGATAATGCGCAAGTGCCTTGGCAAGATTGCGTCGATACCGTGCTGTCGGCGTACGCGTCTTTCAGCCCGACGCTTAGGGATCTGGTGCATAAAATGTTAGAGCGCAAGTGGATTGATGCGCCGCCTTACGCGGGAAAAGGGGGGGGTGCGTTTAATTACTCGGTGTTGCTGCCCACGGGTGAAGCACGTGCCTATAATTTCCTGAATTACATGGGTTCTGCCCGAGATGTGATGACAATGGCGCATGAGGTGGGGCATGGCGTGCACGGCATGTTGGCGGCCCAGGCTCAGGGACCGTTGATGTTCCGAGCACCGATGGCTTATGCGGAGACCGCTTCAATATTTGGCGAGATGACAACCTTCAATTATGTCCTTGCCCGAACTGTCAGCGAAGAACAAAAATTGGCTTTGTTGATGGAAAAAGCCTCAGACCACATTAACACCGTTGTGCGGCAAATTTCTTTTTCCAATTTTGAACGCGAAATTCACACACAACGGCGTCGGGGTAAGTTAATGCCCGAAGACTTTAATGCGATTTGGATGTCAGTGACTGAAGCTTTTTATGGCAAAGAAGGTGACTTGTTTACCTACGAAGACGTGGGCAACCTATGGTCGTATGTTTCACATTTTTTGCGGCCTTTTTACGTGTACGCCTATGCATTTGGAGAATTGTTCACACAATCGCTATTTGCATGCAAAGACCAGTTTGGTGATGACTTCGAGCCTATGTATCTGGAGTTATTGCGTGCGGGAGGTAGTAAGAATGCGGTAGAGCTGATGGCGCCTTTTGGCCTGGATCCGCGCGATCCTGATTTTTGGCGCCGGGGGATCGATGCGAGCATCACCACATGGTTAGACGAAGCGGAAGCTATCAGTCTGAAAATGGGGGTCAAAGGATCAGACGCCCACCCTTGATCACCTGTAGTTTTTCTGCCTGCTGCATTACGGTGATGTCCTCTAGAGGATTGCCGTCGACAATCAGCATGTCGGCGAGTGCCCCATTTGTTAGCGTGCCCAAGCGTCCCTGTGGATCCATCGCCTGACCGCCATTGCGAGTGGCACAGATGAGCGCCTCGGCTGGGCGCATGCTGAAAAGGTCGACAAAATATTCAAGGTCTTTTGCATAGGTTCCATGTGGCGCTATGCTGATTCCGTAATCTCCGCCCACAACGAGACGCACGCCGGCGGCTCGCAGCTTTTCGACGGTTTTAACGGTCTCGGCAATTTCAGTCTCGTAGCCTTGTGCGCGCACGGTGGCTTTACTGATGCCTAGAGACTCGCATTGGGCAACATATTGAACTTCCCAGGCAATTGCCGGGCCAACCACAATCTGATCTTTCTTTGCCGCTAATGCATCGACCGCTTCTTGGTCGAGATAGTTGGCGTGACCAATAAAATCGACGCCTGCCTTGACCGCCTGTTTGACAGCTGCAGCCGAGCGCGCGTGGCAGGCCACCCGCATGCCTCGTCTGTGCGCTTCTTCGACGACGGCGACGACTTCTTCATCACAAAAAGAAAGCTCGCCTGGCGGATTGACGGCATTAATGGCTTCGCCATCGAGAAATATTTTGACCACATTAACTCTGTCACGTCTTTGCTCGCGTACCGCTTTGCGCAGGGCCCAAGGACCGTCTGCAATTTGGCTCAGACCGCCGGGCGAATCAATATTACTCGCGGTGGCGCCCAGATCACGGCCGGCGGCAAGCAGGCGGGGTCCGCTGAGGCGGCCGCTGTTAATAGCGTCCCGCAGTGCGACATCGATTTTATAGGTTGATCCGAAACTGATAGCCGAGGTGAAACCTGCTTTGAGCATCAATTGTGCATTGCCAACCGCCGTGATGGTGGCGTCTTCGACTGAAGTTGCACCGATTGCAAAGGGGCTGGCATCAGCGAAGGAAAGGTGCGCATGGGTTTCTGTCATCCCGGGCATTAGAAATTTGCCTTGAAGATCGATCTGGCGGCTTGCTTGTGGTGTTGAGGGTAATGCCGCGGCGTTGCCTGCAAAAACAACCGTATCATCTTGAACCCATACGGTGCCGTTTTCGGTGACATTTTCATCACCGGCAGTAAATAGTTTGGCGTTGGTATAAAGCGTGTTAGTAGGCATGTCAGTTCCAGAAATCTAGCGCGGCTTAATCCGCAAAAAAAACGTCTTTTTTCTCGCCGTTGGGTCCGTAGACAGGCTCGCTGCGATTGGTGAGATAAGCCTGATTGGCGCTCTCCACGATGTTTGCGCTGCCGAGCAATTCAACCATTTTGGTGTAGTTTGGATGCGTGAAGTGTGCAGCGAGGGTTTCGCTGTTATCCCATAGCTCGTAGACCTGAATCCTTGTCGGTACTGAAGGGTCTGGAGCGAAACAATAAGCCTGACACCCTGCCTCTTCTACTCGGGTGGCCATTTGCACGTCTTTTGTGATTTCAACGGCGTGGTCGCGATCGGCCTGATCAGCAAATTCCAAAGCGGCTACAACAATAATCATGAATTAACTTTCCTTTGCGTGTAAATCTTCTTGAGTCCAGCGACGATGAGAGGGGCCGGTCGGCCCTCGTTGTTCGCCAGCATGTTCTGGATAGACTGAAGCGGTATAAAGATCGCCGTGTTTGTCCATCGCCAGTTGATGAATATAAATGGCGATATCGTCGACTTGCCGCACAATCTCTCCGGTATTTTCATCAAGCACAACCAGATTGCTCATTTTATCGCTTGCGTAGATGTGTGAGCCGTAGCTGGCCAAACTAAGCGGGGTGATATGTGTCCACTGATCGATGTAATGGCCTTCGGGATCAAAACGCTGAATCCGATGCTGGCAGTTTGGTTCTGGTTGAGTTCGATAAGGGGCTATTTGGCCGGGCACGGTCATGTAGTCGTGGAAATTTCCGCCGCATAAATCGGCGACCAAAATTCGACCCTGCGAATCTATGGTCAGTGCGTGCGGTGTATTGAACTGGCCTGGCCCGCGCCCCCATTCGCCGACAGACTTGATAAATTCGCCCTCAGGCGTAAACCAGACGAGCCTTGAATTCCAGTAGCCATCTGCCACCACGATATTACCGTTGTCTTGTACCGCAACCGCTGTTGGTCCGTTGAAGCAAGACGCCGTTTCTCCCCATTGGCCGAATGTGCCCAACTCCAGCAGCAGGCTCCCGCTGGGATCGTATTTTCTGACGGTATGACCATCTCGATCGGTGGTCCAGAACATGCCGTCTTTTTCGATGTATAGCGTATGGCCACCTAGGGCAAAGCCGGGTGCATCGGATGGCCCCCATTTGCCGAGGAAATTGCCCGTGCGATCAAACATTGAAATACTGCTTTTGCCCATCTTGTCCTTCATGGCGAGAGGGTGGGCGGCCCAGTGCTCAATGTCACGCGTGAACAAGTAGATGATTCCGGCATCATCCACAGCAACGCCTGATCCCATTTCGAAGTGCATATGCTCGGGATAATTTGGCCAATCCTCGACCAAACGGTAACCACTGCGTGGATCTTGGTTTGCCGTATTATTTTCAACGTCGTGCGAGGTGCACATTACGCTGTCCTCTTTGTGATATTGCAAAGCGAGAGTATCGGCGCAGTGTCTGGCGTGCAAGTTCTGTTGTGCCTTGATCGATCGTGCATGGCCGGTTTTAATGGCTGCGGTTGTCTGTGGCCCGTGGATTGCAGAACGCTGGCTGAGCGACTACGATTTGGGGTAATGGTGATGGCAAGGGTCGCTATGGTTCAGCCAGACGGTGGGCTGAAATGCCATACGTTTTCGCCACCGGGTTGAGTGTTTGCGCGCTGCCCCGGCGGCTACCGGGAAACCGAGTGATCCAGTGAGATGTCGTTTAAGTGGCGGGGTGCGAAGGCCTGCGCACAAGGATTAAGGAGAGCCGAACGCATGAGTTTGACAGCCTACAATAAAATAGCGGTTGACGTTGCTGAGCGAGTGAATGCCAGCAGAGAGCGGTTTTTTGCAGGTCGTCAAAAGGTGGCCCGCCCTGTGGAGGAACTGTTTCCGGTTTCAGACCGAGCATCACTGGGTCTGTTCTTGGCCTATGAGCAGATGGGCAATCGGCCTGTGAGTGAGGCGTTGGAGGCAGAGGCTGAACGCTTAGGGGTTACGTTTGAACATTTGGGCCTAACAATTGGCACGGTTATCCATGGCATTGACCTCAGACAAACGTTGAGCCAAACGCAAATTGCGTTCTTAAGACAAGTGTTGCTTGAGCGAAAGGTAATTTTCGCTCGCGAGCAGTGGCTAAGTGAAGATCAACAGGTAGCGTTCGCCCGGTATTTCGGTGGGCTGGATGCATTTCCGTTTGGAAAGCGCGGTGATAATCCTTTTATTGTCGAAATCCATCATGACAAAGATCGCCCCGGCGTGGAAAATGGTTGGCATACCGATGTGACCTGGATGGAACAGCCGTCTCTAGGTTCGGTTGCGCAAATGATTATCGCCCCACCCTATGGTGGCGATACACTCTTTTCAGACAGCCAAGCGGCCTATCTGGGCCTGCCAAAAGCGGTTCAGAGCCGCCTGCAAGATGTTTATGGTGTGCATGATTACCGCCTATTTCTTGGCAAATCAAAAGGGGCGCTTGCGCCCGAGTTAGTTGCAGAAATAAAAGCACAGATTCCTTTTGGCGTGAGCCACCCGTTGCTGCGCACGCATCCTGAAACGGGTAAAACGGGCCTGTATATTCATGGTGGATTTTTAAGGCGGGATTCGTTATTCGATCGGCGCGCCGACGCGCCACTGCCGGCGACAGAATGTCAGCAGCTGGTCTCTTTGTTGCTGGCGCAACATGCTCGCCCGGAGTATACGTGTCGGTTCAGCTGGGCTGCCGGATCGATTGCCTTTTGGGATAATCGAGCGGCACAGCACTATGCGGTTAGTGACTATTACCCGCACGAACGATTGCTGCGGCGGGTGACGATCAGTGGCGATCGCCCCTATTACAATCCACAACAGTGCAACTGATTTTGGCCGCAGCAAAGGTGATGGCGACGCCATGGCGTGGAGGCAAGAGATGATGAATCTGGATGAATGGATTACACAAGCACAGTTGCGCCGTGTCAGCTCGCGTAGCGACTTAAAAGCGTTTGGATTGTTTGCGAGTAACTATTTGCTGACGGCTGGACTATTAACGATCATGGCGCTTTGGCCAAACCCAGTCGTTATTGTTGCAGGTACATTTTTACTGGGTGGCCGACAGCTTGGGTTTTTTGTCTTGGTGCATGAATGTGGTCACGGTACGTTGTTCAAAAATAAGGCGTTGAATCAATTGGCGGGTAACTGGTTTGCTGCCGCATTGACATTCGAAGATATGGAGTTTTACGCGCGAGGGCATCTCGAACACCACCGTCTGGCAGGAACTGCGCAAGACCCAGATCTGCCCAATTATCGATCCTACCCGATCGAGCGCGCCGCGTTAGCACGCAAGCTGTGGCGCGATGTCAGTGGCCAAACGGGGATCAAGCAAACAAGGGGAATCTTTCGGGCGCTCCTGCGATTTAATCAGCAGAGTACATCCCGACGTCTTGCGCTGGCTCGAGGTCTCTGTGTACACACGTTCTTTGCCGGTATTTTTATGATGTTTGGTGTCATTTGGCTTTATTTTATCTGGTGGTTGGCGTTGTTAACCAGCTTTCGACTGGTCAGCCGACTTCGACAGGTTGCTGAGCACGCTAACGTGCCTGATTTGATGTCGGCAGACCCGCGCCTGAACACCCGCACGATTGATGCGCGATGGTTTGATCGTTTGATGTTTTGCCCGTTAGGGGTAAATTTCCATGTTGAGCATCACATGCAGGCATCAGTCCCGATTTACAATCTTGGCGTTCTGCACGATATGTTAAAACATGCGGGTTACTATGACCGGGTTACGTCACCAAAATCCTACTGGGGAATGTTGTCGCAGGTTACGTCATGATTGGCCTAATGCGTATGGAAGTTTGGGTAAACTGCATATGAAGGGCGCTCAATGGAAAGATTTTTCGCGGATTGTTGCGGCCTACTTAATAGCTCTGATCGCGGCTTTATGGACATTTGAATTCACCGACTCGTATTCGCCGCTCTGGCAAGCGGCCATTGCGGATGTGGTTGCTACCGCGGTTATTTTTGTATTCTCCCGCATCTACGACAACTCGAGTTTTTATGATGCGTACTGGTCCGTCGCCCCCCCTCTACTTTTTTGTTTTTGGTTGGTCAGCTATGAGATCTTTGATACGCGCACAGCGATTCTGGCGCTTTTGGTCAACCTGTGGGCGGTTAGGTTAACGTATAATTGGGCGGTTGGGTGGCAGGGATTAAGCCATCAAGACTGGCGATACGTTGATCTGCAGGCAAAGGCTGGACGTTGGTACCCGGCTTTGGATTTTTTTGGTATACAGCTGATGCCCACGGTTTGGGTGTTTTTAGGCTGTGTCCCGCTTTGGCTGATTTGCGCCAGCGAACCTTTGCCGTTGTATTGGTTGGACGGTGTTTGGGTGGTGGTTGGGTTTTCTGCGTTGCTCCTCGAAACGCGGGCTGATCAGATATTGCGCCGTTTCCGTCATCATCCAGAGCGACGTGGAGAGGTTCTGCGTGAAGACGTTTGGGGTTGGTGTCGTCATCCGAATTATCTGGGTGAGCTCGGATTTTGGTTTGCGTTGGGCATCGCCGGATTTGCGGTAAGCGGAAGTTGGCTCAGTGGTTTGGGCTCTGCTGTTATGGTGCTGTTGTTTGTGGGTGTGAGCATACCGATGATTGACAAACGTCAGTTGGCGAATAAGCCTGCCTACGCAATATACCAAGCGGAAGTCCCCAGTCTGGTGCCGAGTCTGCGCCGCGTCCCGAGGGATTGATCGCTTTCACAAGCCATTCATTTAACTGCGATTAACATCGAGCCAAACCTAGAGAGGGCTCCGCACCGTGAATGCAACTTTAGATCCGACAAATGTATCGGCACCCACCGGTGGGACGGCCTCGGAAAAAATACGCCGAAGGTTGGTTCAAGCCGAAAGGCGCTTTCATGCCAATGACAACATTCATGATTTTTTGAAGGCGGGAGAACTGGGTGAAATACAGGCTGAGGTGGCTGTGCATTTGCGAGCTGTCCTCAAAGCGCTGGTGATTGACGTTGACAACGACCACAACACTCAGGAAACCGCAGAGCGTGTCGCCAAAATGTTTGTCAGAGAGGTGTTTCAGGGCCGTTATGAAGCGCCCCCTGCGGTAACGGAATTCCCAAATATTTCAAAACTGAACGAGTTGATGATTGTGGGGCCTGTGACTGTGCGTAGTGCGTGTTCGCATCATTTGTGTCCGATCATGGGCAAAGTGTGGATTGGGGTCCTCCCGAATGAAGAGACGGCGCTGATTGGCCTGTCTAAATACGCTCGGCTAGTGCGCTGGGTGATGAACCGTCCGCAAATACAGGAAGAGGCGATATCTCAGGTCGCTGATTTACTGGAAAACAAAATGCGCCCCAACGGACTGGCGATTGTCATGGAGGCCGACCATTTTTGCATGCAATGGCGCGGCGTTCAGGACATGGAGCCCAAGATGATTAATTCAATTATGCGCGGTGAGTTTTTAGACAACGCCAGCTTAAGGCGAGAATTTTTGTCACTGTGCACGCAAAGCCAGCGCTAGCTGCAAAGGAAGCTATATGATTTTTCTGCATCATTATCCGGCCTCGCTGTTTTCTGAAAAAATCAGACTACTATTGGGGCATTATGACCTGGCGTGGCAGTCGGTTGAAATCAGCAGCATTATGCCCAGGCCACTGTTGATGCCCTTGTCGGGTGGGTATCGTCGGACACCGGTTCTGCAAATCGGAGCAAATATTTATGCGGATACCAAAGTCATAAGCGCGGCCCTGGCACGGCATGTGGGGGATGATGAGTTGTATAGCGGGGGCTTTTTGGCTCATCGCACGGCTGATTGGGCAGACTCGCAGCTCTTTCGCGTGGTTGTCGCATTGAACTTTCGGCCAGAGGCGATGGCGACGATGATGGGGCAATTTTCTGAAGCCGAAGCGCAGGCTTTTGCCAAAGACCGCGCAGAGCTCTCTGGAGACCAGCCAATTGCGGGACTGTCGCCCACAGCGGCGATGGCCTATCTGAGCCATAGCCTGGCGGAATTGGAAACCACACTGCGACAAAATGAACCCTATTTATTGGGGGATTGTGTCTCCATTGCGGATTTCTCGGTTTACCATAATTTATGGTTTTTAAACCAGAACCCGGTTAACCGGCCGTTGCTCGATGGTTATAGTGCTCTGCAAAGCTGGATGAAGCGGATGCGCGACAAGGGGCACGGGGCGATGGCGATGAGTGATGGACAGGCCGCACTGGATGCTGCTGGCGTCTGCCGGCCGACGACGTTTGATTTGCAATCGCGCACGATGAGTCCCTTCAAATCGGGGGATCTGGTCACCGTCACGCCGGTAGACTATGGTTGTGTCCCGGTTGAAGGCCGCTTCGTTGCTGCTGATCATCAGGAAATCATTGTCGAGCGCGATACGCAAGTTGCCGGCGTTGTGCACAACCACTTCCCGCAAGCCGGCTTTGACCTAGTTGCTGTTTAAATACCGCAAAGTCAGGGCGGATCCAAGTTAGACGTCCGCTAGGAGTGAATGTGGCAGGTCATGTCCCGACTCCACCGGCCACCGAGAGCACGGGTGGGATAGAAGTTGGTTTTTTCCGCGATTTTTTATAACGTGTCATGCTTTTTAGGCGCTAGACTGAGCGATACGAAATAGCGCAAAACAAAGTTTTCTTCTGGGGTGAGTAAGACAATGAGCAGTACTGAAGGTTTGAATATAGAGCATTGCCCTGTGGGTGATATTGTCCCGATGCATCCTGAGATGCTGAGGTGTCCGGCGGTGATGAATCGCCGTCTGCGCGAGGAGGCGCCAGTATTCCACGATCCGATGTCAGGTATTTATTTCATATCCCGATATGCTGATGTTGTCGCGATGGCGCAGGACCCAGCAACCTTTTCAAGCGTTATGCCCGGTAGTGCCAGTCGAGCAGTGAATTCTGATGATCAGGAAGTGTTAGACCTGATGCGCAGCGGGTACCCAAATGTGCCCACTATGTTAACGCAGGACCCACCGCTACAACGCCGTTACCGCAAGTTTGTTGATGGTGCCTTTTCACCAAGCAGCCTCAAAGCACTTGAACCCTTTATTGAACAAACCTCACATTCTTTGATTGATGGGTTCGCGGCTGCCGGTCAATGTGAGTTTTTAGATACCTTTGGCGTTCCTTTGCCGCTGCGAGTAATTGCTTCGCAGTTAGGCACCCCTGTCGAAGACTTACCTTTGTTGCGAAAGTGGACAGAAGCATTCATTGGCAACCTCAGTCAGCAATTGGACCGAGAAGGCACCATTGCTGCGGCGAAAAATATTTTGGAATTTCAGCAGTATTTTGTGGCGAAGATGGACGAACGGCGCGCTTCACCGCGGGAAGACATCCTCTCGCAAGTGGTCAACGCCAGTATCGACGGTGAAAAGCCGCTCGATAACGCGGAGTGTTTATCGATGTTGTCCCAGATCTTGGTTGCGGGCAACGAAACCACTGCCGCGTCAATCACTGAAGGTATTTGGCTACTCATCCAAAATCCGGATCAATATGCGCTGATTAAAAATGATCCAAGCCCAGCCATGATTAGCCGTTTCGTTGAAGAAGTGCTTCGCTACTCGAGTCCTTCGGCAAATATGTTCCGGCGCACAACCCGTGAAGTGACACTACACGGTGTGACCATTCCCGAAAATTCGGTTTGTTTCGCGCGTTTTGCTTCTGCCAATCAAGACGAAGAGGCGTTTGCGAATGCGGCCGAGTTCAACATCATGCGGGATAATTTGAAAAATCACGTCGCCTTCGGCAAAGGGATACACCATTGCCTAGGCGCCGCGCTGGCACGTCGCGAGATGAACATCGGCTTTAAAGTGATCTTTTCCCGTTTACAGAATTTTTCTCTGGCGCCCGGGGCGGAGGAGCCTGATTTTTCACCAAATGCACTGCTGCATGGACTGACAGCGCTTGAGGTCGCATTTGAATTAGTGGAATGAGCCCCCTGGTGATTTTAGATCTGGGGGCATCGGAACGCGCGGATGGCGCACAAATTTACGCGCGTATGAATTCCCGTATCACTTGTCCTGGTCGCTCTCCGCTATGTTGGCCTTGTGCGACGACTACTTTGCCTCCCACCAGGGTTGCCGTGTAGCCCTTGCTTTGAACAATGTACCTTCCGCCGTTGTGGGGGAAATCATTGACGTAGTAAGGGTGACAAGTTTCCAACCGCTCGTAATCGATGATGTTGAGATCAGCGTGATAGCCTTCGTGGACCAAGCCTCGCTCTTTCAACCCCAGAACCGCGGCTGACTGCCCTGTTATGCGGTGTATGGCTTCCGGTAGGGTGTAGATGCCTCGACGCCGGGTCAGTTCGCTCAACAAAAAGGTGGGTGAATCTGAGTCGGTGAAAATGCCAACGTGTGCACCTGCATCACCGAGCATGGGAATGCAATTTTCCATTTGCATGTAGTTCCACTGGTTTTCCAAGTGCCCGCCGAACGCCCAGTAATTCCAAAGTTCACGGCCTTCGCTGGCAATGAGTCGGTCGATATAAACCTCAACCACGTCTTTGCCCGCCTCGCGCGCTAATTTTTCTAGAGTCACCTGAGCGTCCAAATCATAATTCGGGAATTCATCTGTGCCCATGGGATGCATAAGGGCCGGGTTTGCGGTCATTCCGGATAATTTTGATCTTTCAATTAGATCAGCTCTGGTGGAGGGGTCTCGCAGCGCGGTCAGTCGGTCTTCAATACTGGGCAGCGCCATTAGGGCTTTCCACGCTGAATTTCGAAAGGGAGTGGTCTGAGCGAGGCCAAACATGGCACCGCTAGGTCTGGTATGGCAAATGCCGGTAATGTGTCGGCCACCTTGGTTATTTCTTTCCAAAAATTCGCTGAACCGCGCCACGCCGCCATCACCCTTGCCTGAGGCCCCTCCGGAAAACATGACATGGCATCCGGCCTGAGCACCCTGTTCAAACATTTTCATTTCACTGCCGAAGCGCTGCGCAAAATCAGGTGCTACCTGAAATAAGCCACCCGCGCCGCCACCGGCAACGACGGCGTGTTGGATGGCTTCTGTTTCTCTTGCATCAGCCCAAGTACCGGGCGTTAAGCGACCGTCAGGGACCTTATGTCCAAGAAAGCGAGACGTTGAGAAACCGACGGCGCCCTCAGCGACAGACTCACTGACAAGGCGGCAAATCTCCTTCAACTCAGCGTCGCTGGCCTGAACTCCTTCGTCCATGCTCTTATCGCCCATCGCTTCAAAACGAATCGATGAATGACCTGCTAAACCCACAATATTCAGGGCGGGTTTGAGTGCTTGAACGGAGTCTAGGTATTCGCCGTAGGTCGTCCAGTCCCAGGGCAAGCCGTCCATGATGGCGTCTGCTTCGATATCCTCCACCGCCTCCATGAGTTCTGCCAAGTAGCGTCGATTGTTCTTGCCCACAGGTGCAAAGGTCACGCCGCAGTTACCAATGAGCGCGGTAGTTACGCCATGATAAGAACTTGAACGCATTTGTGGATCCCATCCCACCTGAGCGTCCAAGTGGGTGTGTAAGTCGACAAACCCGGGCGTCACTAATTGTCCATTGGCTTCGATCACTTGAGCTGCTTGAACGCCGCTCAAATCGCCGATACGGGTAATTTTGCCGCTGTCGATGCCAATATCACCAACATAGGGCTCGCTGCCGGTGCCGTCCACAATGGTTCCGCCGCGGATAATTAAGGCGTGTGTCATGACAAGCTACTCTCAATTTCAAATAGTCAATCCTACGAAGTTGTTCCACCGAGGGCAAATCGTTTGGTGGGCTATGGGATCAATCGGTTTCCTACGCTCTGCCCGAGCGGGGTGAACAGGTGCCCAATTTATTTTCGAAAACAGTCCCCCTGCAGGATACTGGCGAAACCCTGAAAAATAAGGCTTAAGATGGCTATTCACGTGATGCCAGAGGCTCTAAAGTAATCGGCATCAAATTCTCAGGAGATTAAACCTATGTCGATCCCCAGTGTGGTTCTCGCCAGTGAGGCGACTCAAGAGCAAGTGCTTAAGGCCGCCAGTTTAGCGTTTTGTGCGGACCCCTTTATGCGTTGGATAATGCCCAGTGCCCCGGAATTTTTGCCCGGTTTTATGGATATGGTGGGCCTGTTTGCGGCCGGGGTGTCCGTCGCCGACAGCACAACGTTCCATACTGAACAGTTCGAGGGCGTCGCTATTTGGTTGAAGCCCAATGTGCATGGAGATGAGGAGGGCACCATGGCCTGGATAGCGGAGCATGTGCGCGAGGATATCCACGCCGACCTCGGCTATGTGCTGGAGTCTATGGGCAATTATCGAGCTCAGAACGAACCCTGCTGGTATCTGTCTGTGTTGGGCGTAGATCCCGCGTTTCAGCGTCAGGGGCTGGGTTCGGTGATGATGAAACACGTGACGCGCATCGTCGACGAATTGGGGCTGCCGGCTTACCTTGAGTCGTCTAACCCGGACAATATTTCGTTGTATTTGCGTCACGGGTTTGAGGTGGTTGGGCAGATCCAGAAAGGGACCTCTCCTGTCGTCACACCCATGATGCGCCCGGCGCGCTAAGCGTCGCGTCGGATCGGTTTCCTACCTGCTGGCCCAGCGGTGTAAACTGATGCCAGATTTGTTGAGCAAGATTTTGACTATGAAAATTCGCATATATGACAACAGGGTTCGGTTGCGCTTAGACCGAGCGGAGGTAGATGCCATAAGTCAAACTCGGCCGGTGGTTGGTCAAACAGTATTTCCCGGCGGTGCAGTCTTCCGGTATGTGTTGCGGGCAGATTCGGGTGCGCAGATGACTGCGAGTTTTAACGGGCAGGAAATAGGGGTGCTAGTGCCGGCGCCGCAACTAATGACATGGGCTTCTGATGACACTCAGATTTCTCTTCAGGCTGTGGTAGGACAATCACCTAATATGCTTGAGCTATTGGTAGAGAAAGATTTCGAGTGCCTAGAACCGCGTAGCGGGGAGAATCAAGACAATCGGTTCAAAAATCCTAAAGCGAAGGGTCCGGGCAGCGGTTAAATAAACGCTGCACCTGCGCTTTTGACTCAGCGCAGCTGTGGGTGATTGGCGATTGCTGAGCTTCCAGCTTGGTTGGGGAGAAGGGTGGGAGTAGAATAGTGTTTTCTCAGATCAACAGTGGGACCAGGCCTCTTGAGTACAACGCCAAACGCAACTTTTTTAGGTAAAGCTATATCCGGTCCGTTCACTATTCCCTCTGGCATCATTGCTACTGCGGTTCCGATTATGCAATACGTGTTTAGTCATGTGCCCCAAGTGGGGGTTATGACCACAAAAAGTATTGGCCTGGAGCCCCGCTTGGGTTACCGGGAGCCCATTTTGAGCCAGTATGCACCGGGATGTTTCGTCAATGCCGTGGGGCTGACCAATCCAGGTGCGCATGCCTCGGCAGAGGCTTTTGCGCAGTTAACGGTTCCCGCAGACCGGTTTTTACTGACGTCAATTTTCGGTGGGAGTGTTGAGGAATTTGTCGCGGTGGCCAAACTGTTGGCGCCCTATTCAGATGGGCTCGAGCTGAACTTGTCATGCCCGCACGCCAAGGGTTATGGCATGGCAATGGGACAAGATCCCGATTTAGTCTACGCCATTGTCGCGGCCGTCAAAGCGGCAGTTGATATTCCTGTCGTGCCGAAGCTCACCCCCAATGGTGCAGACATTACCAAGATTGCGCAGGCGGCGGTGTTGGCCGGTGCTGACGCGTTGTGCGCAATCAACACAGTTGGTCCTGGCTACTTTAGTGCGCACGGGCATGCGGTGTTGAGCAACGAGTTGGGGGGAATGTCGGGCAAGGGTGTATTGCCGATTGGTCTAAAATGCTTGCGAGAAATGACCGCCGCGGTTGATGTGCCGGTTATCGCATGCGGTGGGATAAGCTGTGCGGATGATGTCCGTGCGTATCAGGCAGCCGGAGCAAGTTTATTTGGGGTGGGTTCTGCCTTGGTGGGCATGACATCGCCCGAGATAGGGTCTTACTTTGCAGCCCTTGAGCAAGATCTGGCGGAGTCTACCAATTTGAGTGAACGCCAGATTCAATACGATGTGGATATGCACTTTACCCCTGTCACGTTGATTGAGCGTGAACGAGTTGCTGACGATATCGTCATTCTCAAATTTGACCACAAGATAGACATACAAGCGGGTGAGTTTATTTTTCTGTGGGTGCCCGGCCTTGGAGAAAAACCTTTTTCGGCGCTCACGGATGACCCTTTTTCACTGGTGGTGATAGACGTAGGTGAATTCACACAGGCATTGATGACATTGCCCGTTGGTACACAAGCTTATGTCAGGGGCCCCCATGGGCAACCGGCCCTACCAGGTGACCAACGCAAGGTGATTGCAGTTGCGGGCGGTACTGGACTGGCGGCCGTTTATCAATTGGCGCGCGATTATGGGGGTGCTGATATTTTTGTTGGTGCACGCAGCGCGGATCGATTGTATTTTGAGCAAGAATGTCGCGATTGTGCTGATGTATATATTGCAACCGATGATGGCAGTGCAGGTTTTCATGGGCGTGTAACTGAACTGCTGGAGGTTCATTTGGCGCAGATGGCGCCGGCTGCGCTGGAGAGGCTAGTGTTCTATAACTGCGGGCCGCAAGCGATGGTGCAAGCGGCAATAACCGTGCAGAAGAAATTCTGCGACGACACACAAATTTTCAGTGCAATCGATTATTTAACCAAGTGCGGCGTGGGCATATGTGGTGCCTGTGCTGCGCCAGATGGACGGCGTTTGTGCGTCGACGGGCCATTTTTAACGGCTTAGACGGATGTCGTTTGTCCTGCGGATCCTAGCTAGCTCAATGGTGCTGGGTCAGGCCTCATGCCAAAGCGCGGAGGTTTGATAAAGTGCGTCAATTTCCGCCGCGTCATAACCTATTTGTCGTAAAACCTGCTCATTGTGTTCTCCAGCTAATGGAGGGCCGCCCAGTGGCTGGCGCTTACCGTCGAACATCACCATTGGCCCGTGTCTGCGGTAGTGCCCCCATTTGGAATGGAAAACGTCGTCTAATAAATTGAGCGACTCCACTTGAATGTCTTGAGTCCAGAAGGTGTTTGGGGGTGCGCGATCTGCTTGAACACAGCCGACATGCCCCAGCAGCGCCTGCCAATTTACAGCAGTTTGGGTCAAAAAAAGTTGGCTCAGCATCGGTTCGATCTGCGTATCTTCAGGATCCGAGGGTAATCTAGAGATATCCTTTGCGGCCAAGACTGACGCAAATTTCTGATAGTCGCGAGGACTGTTAAGTCCCAAAAAAACCCATTGGTCCTGTGCACAGGCATAGAGACGGTAGAGTGGGGATAGCCCGTGTAGGCTCTCGTCCGGCATCCTGCGTGGTGATTTGCTGGGATAGTTGAGAAAATCGTCGCTGTTGGCGTAAGCGTTGGCGCCTAACATGTCCATATAAATTTGTTGGCCACGATGTGTTTGTTGGCGCGCGACAAGTCCCAGCATGACCGAAGTGGTCAAAACCAATGCGGTATTGGGATCTGGATTGAGCTCGTTGGCCCGCATCAGTCGTTTACACCATATTTTTACGTCGTCTAGCGCTTGTGGTGTATCAGGGAGTTGGCCGCCTAGCTGATAGAGGACGCCACCCAAGGCCGCGCCGGGAACCGGGTGTGTGCTGGGTCGGTGCGCGCCGGGCCCGCTGGGGCCGTAACCATTACTTTGCAGGTAGATAATCTGCGGATTCAGAGCGCTGATCGAAGCATAATCTATGCCCAGGCGTTCCGGTACACCCGGCCGAAAATTATGGATGACCACATCGGCATCGCGCAGCAGATCCATGACCACTTGCAACCCTTGTGGGCTTTTTAGATTAACGCTCACGCTGCGTTTCCCGGCATTGACTCGAGCCGCACCCAGTCCGCCTAACATGCCTCGAAATGGATCTCCGCCAACCGGCTCTATTTTGATCACGTCCGCGCCCATGTCGGCGAGAAAAGCGGCGCCCAGTGGTGCAGCAATAATGGTGGCAATCTCGATAACGCGTATGCCTTTAAGGGGTAGTGTGCTCTGCGTTGATGCGATGGTGGTTTGATCAGGCTGGTTTCTTGGTGAATCGATCCAGCGTTTCGCCCACGTATCGCTATCGATAATGTCGGGTCCAGGAAGCCCAGGTGTGGTTGTCAATTGCGCAAGAGGCCCCAACTGCACGCCGCCATTCTCGCGCTCGACAACGTGGCCGTTTTGAAGCAAATCTGGATCGTCCAAGGCGGCCTGAGTGCTTTGGTAGGTCGCAGCGACAATCCCNCCATCTTGGATAAAATCTGCCATCCAAGCGTGCGCAGGACGGTCTTGAATACGCGCCAGCATCCGCGCTCGAAAGGCTTCTTGTTTGACGGCATCATCGAGCAAAAGTTGTTTAGGATTAAAGTCTTCATCAGCCACCACGTCGATGAGATCAGTGGCGATCAGAAAGTTATCGAATAAATGTGGCAGTAAGTTACCAAACTGCATCCAACGCCCGTCGGCGGCTTGTGCTGGATGATAGAACAAGCTTGGTGTGGGTAGGGTTTGAGCGCTCGGGCCGGCGATGATTGGGGCTAGGTCTGGAAACTGTTCAATGAGCTGCATACCTATCATGCCCCCCATTTCATAGGGCTGCATACCCTGCAGCAGGCTGGTTTCAATTAGTCGCCCTTGTGACTGATCGTTTCGCCCAAGCAGAGCAGCCATGATGCCGCTGGCAGCAGACTGTGCGGTGGCGTGGATCCCAACCTGGACGGCTGAAAAAACTGGACCCGGCCGGTCCACAATGCCGCTGAACAGACTCATACGTCCGCTGTATGCGGCAATCGTATGTTCGTATGCTGGCCAGTTAGCCATTGGGCCGCGACTGCCAAAACCGGTGATATGGCAATAGATGAGATGTGGGTGTTGCTGGTGGAGCCTGTCATAGTCGAGCTTGCGGCGCGATAGCGCGGCCGGACGCCAGTTAGAAATCAACACGTCAGCGGCGGCAGCCAGCTGGTGGAATCGTTTTATGTCATCTTGATGGTCTAGATCAAGCGTGAGTTGCTGTTTGCCGCGCAGCCACATGGGTGCAGCAGGTAAGTCGCTGAGCAAATCCTTGGTGCTGTGTGATGGACGCGCCACGACAATCACTTGGGCCCCAAAATCTGCCAGAATCATGGTTGCGATTCCGGCAGCAGGACCACTGCTCAGATCCAGTACCCGGAGCCCCTCAAGCGCGTGTGGCATCGACTAGCCGGCGTATTGGTTTTTGTGTCGTACAGCGGGATCCAAACTGGTCGTGACCGTGTCTTGTCCCGATTTGAGAACCTTTCCGGGCAAGTTTTGGGTATGCTCGCCATTTTTGATCGTTTGTACGCCGTTGACAAAGACATGGTCAATGCCAAAGGCATCAGCATAGACCCGAGGTTCGTTCCCTGGAAGATCTGTTTTCATATAGACCTTTGAGGAGCCAACCGTGCTGGGATTAAAAATGACCAGATCTGCATTCCACCCAACTTTCAGCGTGCCGCGATCCACGAGGCCAAACGTTTCAGCAGGAATTTGAGTCATTTGTTGAATGGCTGCTTCTAAGCTGATGACACCGTAATTACGTACCCCGTTACTCAAGACCTGCGTCGAGAACGCAAAGGTATCAATCATGTCCAGATGTGCACCGGCGTCGGAGGCGCCGATCAAGGTGCGATTGTCGGCCCACAATTTACCGCGTGTTTGCCAAAGAGCTTCGTCACCACCTACCGGTGGTGGCATGAATGATGTGCGCAGGTCTTCCGAAATCGCCAAATCCAGCAGCGTGTCGATCGCTGATTTACCCTGTTCTGCCGCAATATCGCCAATTTTTCGCCCTTGGAGTGATTGATTGCCCTCATTGACTACGGCGTGCACCGTGAGGTCCTCCCAAATGGCGAAGTTTCGCATTGGGCCCGAGTTGCGTGCGCTACGATCTAACTCCAGACGGTTTTGCGGATCGCTTAAAGCATCGATGCGCTCCGCAATAGACATTTGAAACAGTGGGGCCCAGCCTTCCATTGCGTCAAAAATAAATCCGGCGTGTAAATTGATCAGTAGGGTGATGGGTTGCGGCACGGTCAGGGCTAGAACCTCACCCCCGTTGGCGCGCGCGAGATCTGTTGCGGACAGCTGGTTTTCCATGACGTAGTCGTCGCCCGCGGCCAGTACGTTCCAGTTCAGGGGGCGTTGAGCCGCTGTCGACAGGTCTGACATCAGTTGTTTGGTATCGTCTTTGAAAAAGCCAACCCCAGGCAAAAATTCAAGTGAAGTGCCTGGGTGGTCGCGGCAGACTCGCGCTAGGGCAATCAATTCTTCGCGCGACGCATGTCGAGACGGAACCGGTTGGCCGTCAGCATCGTTGTGCGTTGGTGAAATGGTTGACGAGAAACCCAGTGCGCCCTCTTCCAAGCAACGGTGCAGCAGATCGGTCATCTCCCGTAGCTCTTGATCTGTAGCCTCTTCACCAACGGCGCGCTCGCCCATGACCACGCGCCGGATGGCGCTGTGACCGGCCATAAAGCCGGCGTTAACACCAAGGCCACCCTCAAGCTTGCCAAGATATTCGGCGAAGCTCTGCCAATCCCAAGGGACACCTTCGGTCAGACTTTTGACCGGCATGCCTTCAACGCGCGCCAGCATATTCAGGAGATAAGGGGCGGCCTGCGGTGAAAGCGGGGCAATGCTAAAACCACAAAACCCGCCGAATACAGTGGTTACACCGTGATAGCAAGAAGGACTGAGTGTGCCATCCCAAAAAACCTGCGCATCGTAGTGCGTGTGTACGTCGATGAAGCCGGGCGAGACCGCTCGGCCTGCAGCGTCAATAGTTTCATTGGCGGGTTCGTTGACATCTCCGATCGCAGCAATTTTTCCTGCTTTTATGCCGATGGCGCCTGCATAAGCCGGTCGTCCGGTGCCGTCGATAATTTGGGCGTTGGTGATTAATAAATCCAGCATAGTTTTTTGCTCATACAAGAAATTGTCGAATCAGCAGTGTACACCGCGCTTGCGTCGTCTGCCTAGCCGGCTGCAGAGTGGCGCGATGGCAAGGGGTTGCCTGAAGCAGGATGATATGAGAATGACGCTCGCCTGCGTTATACTGCAGAGTAATCCTTCAGGCAGATTTCGACCATGTCCCAAGACTTTCTAGTTGCGCGTAATGACCTAACACAAACAACGATGATGGACTTGGCGCCGCCGGCGCCGGGCATCGGTGAGGTGGTGATTCGTGTTGAGCGCTTTGCAGTGACCGCCAATAACATTACTTACGGGGTTGCTGGGGATATGATCGGGTATTGGAATTTCTTTCCGGCCCCCGAGAGTTGGGGGCGAATTCCGGTTTGGGGTATAGGTACGGTAACGCACAGTGAGCATCCGGAAGTGGTCGCCGGCGAGCGTTATTATGGTTATTTCCCCATGTCGCAAACGCTGTTGGTCAAGCCTGAAAAAGTGTCTTTGCGAGGGTTTACAGATGCCTCGTCCCACCGAACTTCACTGCCGGTGGTCTACAATCAATACAGCTGCGTCAGTCAGGATAATGGCTTCCCATCAGGTTTAGATAATCACGCCATGCTCTACAGGCCCTTATTCACAACGTCCTTTGTGTTGGATGACTACTTTGCCGAGCACCAATTTTTTGGTGCCGGCACGATTGTTTTAGCCAGCGCATCCAGTAAAACTGCATTTGGTTTGGCGTTTCAAATGCAGGCCCGCAAGGAAGTGCGAGTGGTTGGTTTGACCTCAGCGGCGAACAAGGAATTTGTTGAAATGACAGGTCTATATGATCAGGTTTTGACGTATGACGAGGTTGAGCGTCTGGCGTTAACGCCAACTGCATATGTTGATATGTCGGGCAACCGAGAGGTTTTGAGTCGGGTGCATCATCACTTGAAGGAACAGCTCGTGAACAGTTGTGGTGTAGGGATTACTCACTGGACAACAAGAGACACTCAGGAAGTCGGCGTTTTACCGGGCGCTAAACCAGAAATGTTTTTCGCCCCAAGTCAAATTGTCAAACGCACTGAAGCGTTAGGCCCCGGTGCTTATCAACAGCAAATTCAGGTTGCGACACAGCGGTTTATGGCTCAGGTAGATCGCTGGGTGCAGATTAACGAGCAGGGATTCTCACACGTTAAAGCAGTCTACGATATTGTGCTAAACGGCGCCCGACCCGATCAAGGTTATGTGGTCGTCAATGATGCTTGAAGCTTCACTGCAAGAAGCGTGTTCAAAGCCGCTAGGGGTATCCTATTAGCGTCGACACGCTGACCTATGCTCAGGCCTTTGAAGGGGGTGTCCAGCCTAAGAAAGATGGCTCTGAGTGGAATATATGACCCCAGCAAAAGACGATCTCTGGTTCTTGCCACTGGGTGGTACTGGCGAAATCGGCATGAACCTGAATCTCTATGGCCATGATGGGTGCTGGTTAATGGTGGACTGTGGCATTACGTTTTCCGCGCCGGGCATAGCAGGGCCGAACAATATTTCACGGGTGCAGATGCCAGATCCGGAGTTTATAGCCGGGCGGGCTGGGCAATTGTGTGCTCTGCTGATCACGCATGCGCACGAAGATCATGTCGGTGCCGTTGCGGATCTTTGGCCGAGATTGCGATGTCCCGTCTACTGCACCGCATTTTGTGCATCAATTTTGCGGCGTAAATTGGCTGAAGCGGGTCTGCTTGAAACGGTACCGGTGCATGTAGTGATGCCCGATACGAGCGCCCGCTATGGGGTTTTTGATGTGCAATGGTTAGGTGTGACACACTCAACGCCGCAATCTCAGGGCCTTTTTATTCAAACGCCGGTGGGTAATGTCTTCCACACGGGTGATTGGAAACTTGATGATAACCCCGTTGTGGGCCACAACATAAATACAAATCAGTTGCGCGGGATCGGGCAACAAAATGTGCTGGCTATGGTTTGTGATTCCACCAATGCGTTGGTACCGGGGCGCTCCGTCAGCGAGGGAGCGCTTTATCCTAATTTATATGCACACATTGCGGCCGCAAGAGGTCGCGTTGTGGTTGGTTGTTTTGGCAGTAATATCGCGCGGGTGCAGACATTGGCAGCGGTGGCTCGCGCCGCGGGACGCTATCCAGCGCTGCTGGGGCGCTCTCTGCACAATTATTATCAGGCGGCTGTTGCAGCGAATATCTGGGATCCCGATTTGACCTTGATTCAATCCTCTCACCTTGGCTATTTGCCGCCAGATGAAGTACTGGCGATAGCCACAGGAAGCCAAGGTGAGCCGCGTACGGCGCTGCGCAAATTAGTAGCAGATAGTCACCCGGATTTAACTTTGCAAGCCGGTGATATGCTGCTGTTGAGTTCGCGCGTGATTCCAGGCAACGAAGTCGTGGTAGAAGGCTTGATCGCTCAGTTCGAACAAAAAGGTCTGCAGGTAGTATGTGATGATGATAGCCGTCGGCCGATCCATGCTTCGGGCCATCCTGCGTCAGATGAGTTGGCAGATATGTATCGCTGGATCAAGCCGCAGATTGCAATACCGGTTCACGGGGAGGTTCCCCATATGCAGGCCAATGCTCAGGTGGCGAAGGCGGCCTGTGTCCCGAAGCAAATGCTGGGAACTAACGGGGATCTTTTTATGTTGGCACCCCAGCCGGGTATACGCCGGGCGGCAGCGCGTGTAGGTAGGCTAGCCCGCCGTTGAAGCCTCATGCGCAGATACCGCCGTCGATGACCAGCTCGGTTCCAGTGATATAAGCGGCTTCATCGCTGGCCAGAAATAGGACCCCCGACGCGATGTCCTCTGGTGAGCCAGGTTTTCCCATGGGAACACCCAACTGCGCCATGCCCTCAACATCAATTGCATTCTCGCCGTTGAGCATTTCTGCATTGACCTTAGTCCATATTGGCGTATCAATGATCCCAGGGTGGATTGAGTTTACGCGGATTGGCCACCCCGATTGCGTGCATTCCAAAGCGACGCCTTTTGTAAACAGGCGCACCCCGCCCTTGGTGGCATTGTATGCCGCCAAATTTGCAGAACCTTTTAGACCGGCAACGGAAGACATGTTGATGATCGCGCCATTGCCAGTCTCACGCATTGCGGGTATCGAGTGCTTTACGCCCAAAAAAACACCCTCCAAGTTGATCGCCTGCTGGCGCTGCCAGTCGGCGAGCGTCATGTCAACGATGCTGCCGCCTATGCCTATGCCGGCGTTGTTGACCAAAATATGTAAACCACCGTAGTGGCGCACCGTCTGCGCGACCACAACCTCCCATTCGGATTCAACAGTGACATCATGATGTATGAACTGACCTTCACCTTGATTGGCGTGGATCGCCGCAACACAGGCTTGCCCTGCAGATTCCTGAATATCTGTTACGACCACAACCGCGCCTTCCTGCGCCAGACGTAACGCACATGCGCGACCAATTCCTGAAGCCCCGCCGGTCACCAGCGCTACTTTTCCTGCTACACGTGCCATCTTTGCTCTCTCTTGTTTCGCACAGCCTAACTTGAAGATGTTATTTGGGTACAGTGGTTTGTCGCAAGGCGCTAGGCTCGCTAGGGCTTGTATCGAAAACAGGTATGCATGAGATGTCCAGCCGATAGTACTGTGCTTTGGTCAGATCGTGAATCCAGCACTGATTGCCATTGGTCATCAAGTGGAATATTCGAGCGGGTTTGACCATGCGGCCGGTTGTGATCTGCGCGTCTATCGATGGGCGTGCGGTGGCGCTGAGGATGACTATTGGGCTGCTGCGAAAGGCGTCAGCACTCAGGCGTGGCTTGGGTTGGCTGATCGCTGCTGCAATAACCCTGCCGATTGCCCTGGCATCTTGCTGGGTCATGCTTGGAGCGATGGCGTAACGGTCAGGTTGATCGACGACTGAGCATCCGCATAAGGTTGTGATGAGCAGACAATAGCTAAGAAAATGAAGCGTTTTCTTGAGGGTCTGATATGGCGCCGTTCTGCGGTTGGGCCTCACCGGGTAGGCATTACCATGCCGGGGATTGTGGGCTTTGTGAGTTGGCCCTTTGGAGCGGTCACGCGACGGGTTTTGGTGGCCAGTGCACGGGTTGTCGCGGCAACTACCGGACAACTGCCTGTCTCAATGTAGGCCAATGCCGCGGCTAGTCGAGCTTCCTGCCTTTGTCCTAGCGCGTGGCTGAAGTCATCTGCAACGCTGCAGCCGAGCACCTCATGCGGGTTAACCGGCGTTTTGGTGGGGACAAAGCCGTCAGCGTAATCTCCGAAACCTTTGGCATTAATACCTTGAAATTGAATAGAAAAGTAAGTGGTGCCGCAGTTATCCTGAGGATAGAAACCAAAAGGTTTGCCGCAAGTGGCGTCACCGATTAAACGCACCTCGACGTCAATGCCGCGTAATCCATTAATCAGCGCCTCGCTGGCTGAGCAAGTGCCGTCGCCGGTTAAAATAAAAACTCGGCTTAGATTGACGCTGGGTAAACTGCTGCCGGGGTTGATAGAAAACCCTTGTGTGGTGGTGTGAAAGTTAGTTGGAACCAATGAGGCGCCTGTAATTGGATTGATGGCACTATGCTTGTCATTGAAGATGATTTCGTCAAATACGCGTCCGGCGGCGGCGGCGGGGCCTGCGATCATATATCCAAGTTCGTTTGCTATGTCTAAAAAACCACCTCCGTTGTAGCGCAGGTCGACGACCAATTCAGAGACCCCGGCAAGCTCAAATTGTCGCATCGCTTGTACAAGACTCGCTTCGGCGGTTGCGATATGTGCGTTAAACAGGAGATAGCCGACGGTGCCTGCAGAAGTATTAAATAGTTGGGTCACCGGGACGGGGTCTTGCGTGATGGTTGCCGATGTTAGGGTCAAAAGACGCGCGTTCGTGCCATCAAATTCCTCCACTTCGAAGGTGTAGGTTTCTCCGCTTGCGGCCGGGAACAGGGCGGTGTTTAAAGTTGTCACGTCGCTGGTGCTGGATCCGTTGACTGCGTCAACGCCATCGACCTCAAGAACTCGCATGCCGCGAGTCAGTCCTGCATTTTGGGCAGGAGAGCCTGGTTCAATAAAGCCAGCCAAAATCTCTCTGGGGGTGGTTGGGCTGATCAAAATCCAGTCGACGCCGTAGCCAGACTGAACACCTGACTGAGACAATTGCTCCCAAGCTTCGCTGTCATAAGTGAAATGATATTGATCTTGCGGTGCCCCGGAAGGGGTGACTGCATCAGTCTTCATGAGATCAAAGTAGTCGGGGGTTGAATAGTCCGCAGGATCTGCGTCAACGATCTCGTCGTACCATAAATACAGGTCATGACTCCATGCCCGTAAAAAATTGTTTTCGTCTTCAGTGTTGCCAGCTACGTCGTCATAGCCTGCACCGCGAGGGGTTTGACAGCTATTTTGATACAGGGATGCGCTGCGAAAGACACCCTGGCTGAAGTCGGTGACCGCAGGTGGGTTCACTGGGCTGATGGGTTGGTTGGCATCGCTGCCGCCGCCCCCGCCGCAGGCGAACATAAGGCTGCTGATCATGAAAATCAACACGGGATCTAACCATTGTTTGCCGCGGTTCGCTGTCAACATAGGTATTAGAGTCGGTTTATGGCTTGTTCAGACAACGTTAATGATCGAGCGATGCGTTCACGCATCTCATCCATATCGACCCCGTCGGTACTTTTCTTGCCCTCACAGTATCTTGCGTAAACCCCGTGAATGATCGCGGCAGTTTTCCAGCGATTGAAGCCGATATAATAGTCGAGCTTGGATAGATCCCTTCCCGTTTTTTGAGCATAACGTTGGGCCAATTCTGTCCGTGACGGGAAACCATTGGGCGCTGTTGCTGCTTCTGGCAAGATAGGCTCGCTGTCTGTCGGGTCGGGCCAGGGATTGAGTGCATATGCGAGATCTGCCAGCGGGTCGCCGAGTGTGGAAATCTCCCAGTCGACTACGGCGGCTACGTTGTGATCCGGACCGATTAGGACGTTGTGCAGCCCGTAGTCACCATGTACAACGCGAGCGGGCCCTTGATCAGGCATGTTGTTGAGGAAAAAGTGCTGGAGTTCATGGGCGCGGGGGTCGTCGTAGTCGGCAGCCGTAATTGAAGAGGTCCAAGATCGGTACCAAGTTTTTAGCTGGCGGCCGACATAATTTTCTTTTTTACCGAGTTCGCCTAATCCAACTTGATCAGGGTCAACATCGTGCAAAGCCGCTAAGACGTCGATAAAAGACATCGCCATGGTATGCCGTTTGTTCTCGGGTACCCATAAATGAGTGTCGTCAGAGTTGTATAAAGGGTGGCCGTCGATCAAGCCCATGATGTAAAACCACGCGCCGGTGACACTGGGATCCTCACAAAAACCCATGGCCTTGGGTACGGGCACCGCGGTGCCACCCAAGGCTGAAATCAGCGCCCACTCGCGGCTCATATCGTGCGCCTTGGGCAAGAGTTCACCTTGTGGCGGCCGGCGAATGACCGCGGCTGCGCCGTTGCGGTCTTCAATTCCATAAGTGAGGTTGGAATGTCCCCCCTGCAGGCGGGTCCATTGCAGCGGAGGGGTTAGACCTTCAACGTTGGCAGCGATCCAAGCCTCAACTGCAGTGACGTCGTAGCCTTCTGGTCCCAAGCTTTCATCATGGTCGGTCATCGTTCTTCTCCTGCGATCAAAGCTCTACCAAAGGTCATATTTTTGTAATTCTGCACGTCCAACCACCATGTGATGAACCTCATCGGGACCGTCAGCAAAGCGTAAGTGGCGCATGTCGGTGTAGAGTCCAGCCAGAGGTGTCCACTGTGAGACGCCGGTGGCGCCATGAATTTGTATGGCTTGATCGATAATTTCACAGACTTTTTCAGGCACCATGGCCTTAACCGCGCTGACATAAACTCGAGCTTCTTTATTGCCTAAGACATCCATTGCTTTTGCCGCTTGTAGAACGGCAAGACGCATGGCGTTAATTTCAATACGAGCGCGGGAGATGACTTCGATATTTTTACCCAATTTAGCAATTGGCTTGCCGAAGGCTTCGCGAGTACCCGCGCGTTTCACCATTAACTCAAGTGCCAATTCGGCTTTGCCGATAGAACGCATGCAATGATGGATCCGACCGGGGCCCAAGCGCAGTTGAGATATCTCAAAACCTCGCCCCTCGCCCAACAGAATATTTTCTTTGGGTACGCGAACATTATTGAACTTCAGGTGCATATGTCCGCGCGGTGCATGGTCCTCACCGAAGACCTGCATGCCTTCGAGGATTTCAACTCCGGGGGTGTCGATTGGAATCAGAATTTGCGATTGTTGTTTGCTCGGTGCAGCGTCGGGGCTGGTCTTGACCATAGTGATCATGATCTTGCAGCGCGGATCACCTGCACCGGAGATGTAGAATTTTTCACCGTTGATGACCCACTCGTCTGCGTCAAGTACCGCGCTGGTGCTGATGTTTTTGGCGTCCGATGAAGGCAGGGCGGGTTCTGTCATCGCGTAGGCTGAGCGAATTTCGCCATTGAGTAGCGGTGTTAGCCATTGTTCTTTCTGGGCCGGCGTGCCTACGCGTTCCAGTACTTCCATGTTGCCGGTGTCAGGTGCGCTGCAGTTGAGGCTTTCTGAGGCCAAAGGGTATTTTCCCAGTTCTGCCGCGATGTAAGCATAGTCCAGATTATTGAGTCCCTCACCCGTATCAGCGTCTGGTAGGAAAAAATTCCATAGGCCGGATTCTTTAGCCTTGGTCTTGGCGCCGTCCAGAAGTTCAAGCTGCCGTGGATGCCAGCTCCAGCGATCTTCTTTTTCGGCGTGCAGTGCAATAAATTCGTCGGTAATCGGGACCACGTTTTCGGCAATGTGTTTTTTCACGGCATCCATCAACGGTTGTGCTTTTTCGGACATAGCCAATTGAAATAAATCCGCCTCAAGATCAGACATGGTTGATTCCTTTTGTTCACATTAGACTTTCTTAGATTGCCATCGATAATAACCGTTTTATTCTGTCATTGGGGAGTGTTCGCCGTCTTAATCTCAACCTATAACGTTAAAAACTTATTTTTGACGGGCGAAGGGCCTACCAAGCCGGCCGCCGAAGTCCGTCCGCTGTTGCGTATGATTGATCAGGTCGCGGCTCAAGTAATGGTGCTTCAAGAGGTGGGTTCGCGCGAAACCTTGGTGCAGTTGAACTCGCAGTTGGCCCAACCCTACCCGCATCTCGCGCTGTTGCCGGGCAATAGTCGGCGGTCGATACATATTGCGCTTTTGTCGCGTTTTTCGATGCGCGTGCTCAGTCATCGATCACACCGTTTGACGGATGCGGCAGGCAAGATATTGTCGTTTTATCCTGATGCGGCTGCGGCGGCGACTAAACAACCGCAGGACTTGGTATTTGCTCGTGATCTGGTGCAGGTTGAAATTGCGTTGTCCGGGCAAACGCGGCCATTGACGCTATTTTGTGTGCATTTGAAGTCGCGCATGAATTCCGGCTGGCAGTGTTTGGCGGCCAGCGATATGCGTGAGGCCGAATGCCGTGCGATGGCCAATGTGGTCTCGGAATATCAAAAGACTTGGCCTCAGGCGCGCTATCTTATTCTCGGTGATTTTAATGATCTGTTAAGCAGCGAAGCGCTGGCACCATTGGCAGCATTATCGATGCACGATCCTTTAGGTGAGCAACTCAGACGCAGCGGACGAAACCCGTCGACTTATTGGTCCCGACGTCGCACCCGCATTGATCATATTTTGGTTTCGCAAAGTGTTTTGCCTCACGTCAGGCCTGATAGTGCAAAAATCCATGTCAGTCAGATGGCGCGGGCAGCGTCAGATCACTATCCGGTATCTCTAGAGCTTGAGTCATTTCAGGGTTGCGTTTAGCTGCGCTAAGTCAATGGATATAACCGTACCTTGTTTATGTATCACAAAACGGTATTTATGATTTAGCGCCAGCACCCGTATAAAGGGGCCTGTTAAATTAGCTCTGGCAAATCAGATATGACGGTAGGTGCTGCGCAAATTCGCATCAGCGAGGGTGGAAGACCAAAGGCGGACTTGACGGACCTTGCGAGGTTAAACCAGGTCTTCACCGAGCTTACCGCCGAACAGCGGATTCGCTATGCGCTTGATCATTTTGCAGGGCCGCAAATACTTACGTCTTCTTTTGGAGCCCAATCGGCGGTTAGTTTACATCTGCTGACGCAGCAGCAGCCGGATATGCCGGTGGTGTTGATTGATACCGGTTACCTGTTTGATGAGACCTATCAATTTATTGAGACCCTCCAGAGTCGGTTGGGCCTCAATTTGGTGATCTACCGCAGTGAAAAAAGTCCGGCCTGGCAGGAGGCGTTGTACGGTCAGCGTTGGCTGCAAGGATTAGATGGTCTGGACGCCTATAACTATGACAACAAAGTCGAGCCGATGCAGCGTGCCCTTCAAGACTTAAATGTTGCCACTTGGTTTTCCGGTGTGCGCCGGATCCAATCGAGCTCGCGAGTAAATACACCGTTTGTGCAATTTAACGGCGATTATTACAAAGTGGCGCCGCTGGCCGATTGGCACGACAAACACGTTTTTGATTACCTCAAAGCGCACGATTTGCCCTACCACCCGCTGTGGGAGAAGGGGTATGTTTCCATCGGTGATGTGCACACAACTCGGTCGCTAAATCAGGTGGAATCGCTAGAGCAAACGCGTTTTTTTGGTCTCAAGCGCGAATGTGGCTTGCACGATACCCTTTAGGGTGACTGTTTTGCGCCAGCCGGGGTGTCGATTACACCGTCGGTAAAGTGGCTCGCGAGTAACGGTAAATGTTGCCTGCCCTGAAACGGCTCGTCGTTCAAAAGGTAGGTCGGGCTCGTTGTAATCCCCTTGCGGCTGAGGGCTTCGCGCACCTCTGCGGCACGCTGACCGCCAACTGTGGCTGCAAAGGACTCAAAACCAGCGGTGTCAATGCCCAATTTCTCTAATATGGTTTTAATGTCAGCGAGAGTGTCAATACTCCTTTGCTGCTGCCAGTAGGTGGTGAAGGTCTCAGTGATGTAGCCGCTGGCATTGGCTTGCTGATCGATAGCCCACAATAATCCGATCGCCGCGGCGTCAGTGCGGTGGGTATCGTATAAGTCGATTAACTCGTGCGGGGCATAGCGCTGTAGATCCATCGCCATGTATTTTGCTCTGAATTGGCGGTGCAGCTCGCTTCTTGCAGCTGTGGCTTCCAACGCCATCGGACTTTTAAGCGCTGGTGTGGTGATGATGCGCCAATCCAACTCAACTGCAGTTTTTTGTGCCCAAGCTAAAGTTGGTGCCAGCGCCAAGTAGGCGCTAGGGCTTTTGAAATCGATACAGACCGTCAATGATTCGGGCATAGTTGGTCCACAGAGCTTCTGGTCATGGCTTTCATAGGCGATCTCTGGTGCGGGCCCTTGTTTACCGCTTAAATGCCAAGCTACGCGCGGCAGATGTTCCCGCCCAAAAAAAACATGTGGGGTTCGATGGCTGGGTTCGGTGACCACATAGGTGGGGACGCCGTAAACGCCGGCGGCAAAGGTGGCGTCTTGAAACTCAGCATTAAAATCCTGACCCTCGCCGCATGCATAAGTGCGAAACCCTGTGCTGTCGGCCCCAATTTGCTGAATAATTTGCTCGATAATATCGAGTTGTTCGACGTCTAATTCACGCTTCCAAAACGGTTTGTAGATGGCGTCGATATAACAGCTGAGCAAACTGCCGGGTTGGCATTGTTGGGCCAGTGATTCTTGTTGTTTAATCCAGAACATGCCCAGTGCGGGCAATTGGGTGTTCCAGATTTTGACTGTACCGCGAACCGTGAGTTGGCGCAGGTTGGCATAGCGACGACAATCAAAGTAAGCGTATTTAACCCCTGACCATTGCTCGGCACTTCGTTTGTGCTCCTTGACCTCTCCTTTGGAATCGAGTTTAGCCGTGCCCAGATAGCTGCCAATATCAAGGATAAAAGGTCGCCAATCAGCAACGATGCCGGATCGATAGAGCATTTGTCGTGTGGGTTCGATCGCCAAATAAGCATATGGGCTCTTGAAATCGATATAAACAATCAGCGGCGCATCAGACGCCATGGGTTGCATGATCATTCTTCTCCTGGCGCGTAGGCGCGCTGTAAATTCTTTTGCAAAGCGGTCTCGGAAAACAATGGGTCATGTAAGATTTCGTTGACATAGTCTTGAGCTTGATCGGCATAATGAGGTGAAGAGGCGTCCAAGGTGGCACTACCGAATTGATGTAGGCCTCTGACCGTCTGCGTGCCGTCGGCGGCCCAAGAAACTAGGTAATAGAGGCCGTCACCGGCGACGTTGGTGAGGTAACCGTTCTCTTTCATGCCGCGACCATAAATTGCGCGTAGCACGTCAGGTCCGCCTCCGACAGGCAGATTAAGATCGCCGCGAACATGCCGGTTAACCTCCCCCCAAGGAGGGTCAATTTTGCCTCTGGATGCCATTAAGAGGTCAACACACCCTTGGATTAGTTGGGTGATTTGGTGAGCTTCATGCGCGTTGCTGTTGCTGTCTTTTTCGGCGGCTAGCAGCACACATGTGCCCATTGCAGCGTGGGTATTTTGGATGTCCGTGCCCAGGTCCCAGTCATTGAGCAGCTGTTGGGCCTGTTTGAGGGCGGGATCTGACAATTTTATGGCGGCTACTTTGTCCAGATAGCCAACATAAGGTGTTTGTGGAGAATAGTATTTGTCGTGTTTTATGGCTGAAAATTCAGCTTCGGAAATGGGGCCCCATGCACTGAATAATTCCAAACCGCGCTGGGCGCGATTGGTCATGTTGGTTTGAAAGCCATGCTCGGGCTTGAAGTCTGCGCGATTGGGGTTATCCGCGGCTGCTGTCACGTTAAAAGGGGTCTGGTTGGCGCTGTGAACAAAGCCAGAGCTGGGATTAATGACCTGCGGAAGCTGAGAAAAACTCAGGTTTTCTGTCCAGATGAGCGTTGAATCGTTTCCCGGCAAATACTGTTGCCAATCGTAATTGGGCTGACGCCGAGGTGTTAAGGAGTTGTGCAGGAACATGATATTATCATCACGGTCTGCATAGACGAAGTTAAAGCTGGCAAATGACATCATCGACATGGCGTCTCGCCACTCATCAAAGTCGGTGGCTTTATTCATACGGTACCACTGCTCTACTTGGCGCAATTCACCCATGCCTGCATAACGAACCGCATAGGTGCCATGGTCGGTCCTGAGTACCGGTCCATGTTCAGATGCCAGTATTTCGCGGCTGACGGTCCAGGGGAAAAACCCCCACAGGGTGAGCGGTATATCAACCGTGCTGCGCGTTAGAGTTCGCCATGTCCCGTCTATTCGGTATTGGTCTGGATTGTTTGGGTTTATCTCCAAAACGTAGACATCAACCAAATCGGGTTGATTAACTGTAGCTCCCCACGCCAGATGTTCAGTAAACCCTACGCTGATGGATGGACTTCCGGGAAATACACCACCCATGATGTTCAGGCCGTCTTTACTTTGTATATGTGCTTCGTACCAAGCTACAGGGCCTTGCGTTGGCTGGTGGGAATTGATCGCCAGACGAGTTGCTCCTTCCTCGGAAAAATGGCGTGCAATGGCAAAGGCGTTTGATCCAATCGGCAACTCCCCTATGGTGACAGGTGTCTGGCTGATTGTGGGGTTTAAGGTGCCCTCTCCAAGACTAATCTCGCGTTGCCGTTCTGCCTGATTGACCTCGCGTACGATGCCATCAAAGCCATAAAACATGAGGTGGCGCAGCATAAAACCGGCGACAATATCGCGGGGTGTCACCGGTAATTTACGCGAATCTATTTTTTCAGGATGGCGGGCGGCGTAATAGTTCAAGCCATCTGCGAAGGCCTGAACGTAGCGGCGGGTTTCTGGGCTGAGGTCCCAGGTATAGTTTTCCTCCAGCGCATCCCACAGACCTAACCATTTGACCAAATAATCGGTGATGGCGCCCTCGGCACCGTTGAATAGCGCGCTGTTGCCGCGGTAAAAGGGGAGCGCATCCTCGATTAACACCCAGTTATCTTCGGCCTGAGCATAGGCAAATCCAAAGGCGGTATCGGCATCGGTTGTGCCCAATATATGGGGGACGCCGCGGTGGTCGCGCCGAATCACGACGTCATAGCGCGAACCCAAATGACTGTATTGCTGCGCATCGAAGCGGTCAGGCTTGCACCCGCTGGTGCTCACAAGCAGCGTAAGGAAAAACATGATTCGAAGTGTAGTGCCCACAGCTTTAGTCTCCGTTCAGCTCAATCAGGGATCATCGCCATTGGTCGGCGGTGCTTGATCAGTAGTTGTATAATCGATTTCTAAGTCCGATTTTTCCGTGAAGTAGCTGGGCAGTTCGGCTTTGATGGCGGGAGCGAGATTTTTAAACTCGCCGACTTGTTTGACCAGATTGCCGCGCCCGCTTACGAGTTGACCTTCAGCCTTGCGATAAGCCTCTGCGGCTTTATCCAAGCCTTTTTTGACCTCTTCAAAGTTGTTAAGAAAGGCGTTTAATTTTTTGAAAACGCGCTCCGCTTGTTTTGCTAAAGCCGCGGTATGTTTATTTTGGTCTTCATAACGCCACAGTTGCCGCACGATATTCAGACTGGTGAGTAAGGTTGTAGGGGTCGCCACGAGGACATTGTTCTCGATGGCTTTTTGAAACAATGTTTCGTCAGCTTTGAGCGCTTCAACAAATGCTGATTCGATGGGGATAAACATAAATACCATTTCAGGCGAATTTAAACCGGGCAGCTTGTAATAATCTCGATCTGCCAATTCATTGATGCGGTCGCCGACAGCACGCACATGTTCGTCCAAAGCCACCTTCCGAGCGACTTTGTCTTCGCTGTTGATATAACGGGTATAGGCATTGAGAGAGACTTTGGCGTCAATGATGAGATGTTTTTTCTGAGGTAAATACACCACCGCATCCGGGCGCTGACGGCCCGTTTCCGTAGTAAAAGACACCTCGCGCTTGTAGTCTTGGCCCAGCACTAATCCGGATCGATCCAGGACATTCTCCAGTACCAATTCACCCCAGTTACCCTGTAGTTTTTTTTGCCCTCTCAGTGCCGTTGACAGTTCGTGGGCTTCTGTTGTGATTTTTTGATTGAGTTCTTTTAAAGACGCCAGTTCTTTTTTCAGCTCACCGCGCTGTGTGCTCTCGCGGTGATGTATATCCTGTACCTCCTTCTTAAATCCGTCGATTGATTGCTGAAATGGGTTGATCACTGCCGAAAGGGTGAGTTTGCTGCTTTCTTGCAGAGATCGCGTGTTGGCTTGCAAAATCTCGGTGGATAGCACTTTAAAGTGTTGCGTGAGCTCTTCTTTTTGCTTGAGAAAGTTTGCGACCTCGCGTGCATGACTGGATTCGCGTTCCTTAGCAATCGCTTGGTCGTTTTCCAGTTGAGTGATGCGGCTGCTTTTGTCTTCTAGGGCTTCTGCGGCTTGTCTGAGGCGCTGTGATTTGTCTTTCTGGTCTTTTTGTAGTTCCTGAAGTTCGACGCGAAGTGCTTCCCCCTCTTTTTCAGCCTGATGTTTGTCTTGGCGCAATTGCTCCAAGGTTTTATTGAGTCCGGACAACTCTTGGCGTAACTCATCATTACGTTCAACTGTGGCTTGCTGGCTGGTTTTTAATGTGGCTTGTTCCAGTTCGAGCACGTGCACCTGGTGCGCGGCCTGAAGCTGGGCGCTCTGCGACTCGGTGAGTTGCTGTTGCAGCGATGATTGCCGTTTTCGGCTCAGCAGCGCTAAAACCCCCATCAGCAGCGCTAGGGCAGATAGGCCCGCGCTGATTAAAAGGTCATCATTGATCATCGGGTATGTCCTCCGCTCAGGAGGGCAATTTTAGCAGGTTAGTCGCTCTGGCGGTGGGATATTCAAACAGGCGCGGTGATGATTTTTTCTGAATCGGTGACCTGGTTGCGATCCGTGTCATTGTCATCGGGTTGCTGTATGGTGTGGCCTTTTATTGGGACCTTGGAGCGCTTGTTGATCAAAATGATTGCATTGGACCTTGATGGCACGCTGGCAGTTGAGAATCATCAAGTTTTACCTGCAACTCGGGTCGCTCTGGAGGCGCTTCATGTTGACGGGGTGGAAGTGGTCATTGCTACCGGGCGGCGGTATCGAACAACGCGTTATGTCATTGAAAACCTTGGCTTTGATGTATGTGCTGTTTGTAACGGCGGTGCGTTGGTCAAAGCCCCTCAGCAGGAAACTCTGCATGCCGATCAACTGGATGTCGATCCCGTGCTCGGGTTCGCCCGCTCGGAAGGCTTAACCCTGTTTGCTTTCCTAGAAGCTGACAATCTCGGCGGTCCGGATTTTGTAATCGACGGGCACACCCGTTGGAACGAACTAACACAGACCTATTTTGCGAATAACAGGCAGTGGGCAGAAAGCAGTGATGTGCTAGCAGGCGAAGCGCGGTACCTCACGGCAGGCATATTTGATACGCGAGCCAAACTGAGTCATTTTGCTGAAGAAATCGCCAGACTGTTCCCGGGGTGCTACAACACCATCGTTATGCCGCATTTGGACTCCGGATACTATTACTGTGAAATTTCCGCATATCATACGAATAAATGGCACGGTTTGACCAAGCTGCATGAGCACTTGGGTGTTACGGCAGCGCAAACCTGTGCCGTGGGTGATCAACTCAATGATATGGCTATGGTGCAGGCTGCCGGCGTAGGCGTTGCCATGGGAAATGCGCACGCAGAGTTAAAAAAGGTCGCCCGTTTCACCTGTGGTGATCACATGAACAATGGTATCTTGGAGGTTGTCAGATACATCCGTGACACTAACGCAGGCTGACGACATGTGTGCTTGTTGATCGTAATCTGATCGAGCACCCAGCCAAGCACAAAAAAACGCATTCACTGTGGTTTGTCGTGTATGCCATTAACTGCTCTAAGGTGTATCAGTAGCGCGTTTTCTGGCTGCATAATTGGGCTTTTCAGCCCTAGATTCATCAAGGCTTGTCCGCTCATTCGGACGCCGTCAAACCAATTCACTTGGCTGCGTTGAACAAAGGTGGGCTGACCTGCTGGGAAAACCGCCTGTGTGTGATAAGTCTTGGCCGGATCGAGTCCTTTGAAACATATTGAGTCGGGTTTAGACTCGGCTTGGGCGGCTAGGGTAATCAGGGCAAATAGGGCTTCGCCGGCGTCCTGAGCAACAACGCCATGTACAAAACGCGTCTCGTCCGTCTGATCAACTCGAACCATTCTGCCACTGTGCAATAGGGGGCGGTGCCGCTTATAAAACGTAGCCCAACGGGTCAGCAACTGGCGCTCTTTTAGGCTCGTTTGTGTCAGGTCCCATTCTAATCCTGCGTGACCAAACAGTGCGGTAATGGCTCTAAAACTCAGGGTATGACGGCGCCCTGTGGTGTGACTGCGACTAGGCCCTATGTGGGACCCCAGCATTTCGGGAGGAATCACGAATTGGGTATAGCGCTGAATATACTGACGCTCAAGTGCATCATTGCAATCGGAGGTCCAGAAACGATCGGCGATTTGCGCCATCCCTAGATCTATTCGTCCGCCACCGGAGGCGCACGATTCAATTTCCAGACCCGGATGCCGAGCTTTGAGTGCCATAAAAAGCTGGTAAATGGCCAGAGTTTGTTGATGAACGGCCGGCCGGCCGTCGCTGGCGGGTTCAAGCAAAAATTTATTGTGATCCCATTTGATGTAGTTAATGTCATAGTCGCCGATGATTTTGCTCACCGAGGCAAGAACGTATTGATAAGCGGCGGGGTTGGTGAGATCCAATACATGTTGTTTCCTGCCTTCGGGCGGGATGCGGCCTTCAACCTTGAGTATCCAATCCGGGTGATTTGCATAAACCACGCTGTTGGGATTGAGCATTTCTCCTTCGAACCACAATCCAAAGGTCATGCTGGATGCCCTTACCTTGTCGATCAGCGGCGCTAGGCCACTTGGCCAAACGTCTTCGGATACTTGCCAGTCGCCTAGTCCCTTGCTGTCGTTGCGGCGCTCGCCAAACCATCCATCGTCCAACACAAAGCGTTCGACGCCGATCTGCTGTGCGATATCGGCCAATGCTGAGAGTTTTTCAAAGTTGTGGTCGAAGTAGACGGCTTCCCAAACATTGAGTGTTAGGGGCCTTGGACCTTTGACGCTCGGATGGTCTGGCCGGCTTCGCAGCCAGCGATAGGCACGATCGGAGAGGCCGTCGATCCCTGCCTCACTGTAAAGGGCGTAAATTGTTGGGGTATGGTGAGCGGTATGGGGCGGTAAAATGACCTCGCCGGGCAGCAAGAGTTCACCGGCTGCGATAAATGTCTTGCCGGAAGATTGACGCTCGATGCAGTGCCGAGAGTTTCCCGAGAATCCGACCCCCATCGACCAGATTTCGCCATTTTGAAAATTCGCGCCTGCGGTCATCGCTAGTTGTACAATGGTATAATCGTGGCTGGAGCGGCCTTCGCGTACTTCTTTCACAAAAGAGCCGGGCTGAATGGGTCTGCGGTTTGGCTGACGCTCCTTGATCCATCTGCCGCTAAAATCCATTGATTCCGCCGCGTAGTCCGGTAGTGGCAGAAATGCGTCGACTGCCTCCACAGAGAATGGTTCATCGCCGATATTTCTGATGGATTGCTCGATCGCCAAAATGCCGGCACCGACAAACGTAAATTGCATTGAGACCTCTAGTCCTGCGGCGAGGTCTTGGCTAAAGGTACTCAGGCTTGTCTCACTGCGCTCAACTCTTACCAGTTCAAACAGCTGTGAGAAATCTCGTCCGCTGCGGTGTCCGAGCACCGTAGGTCGGCCCAAGAAACCTCTTGCGTTTTCGCGCCAAATGCCCGGAACCTGATATTCATCTAGTTCAGCATGCGCAGCAGGCTCGGCGTAGGCGAGTCTGAGTTGGGCAATGTCATTATCGCCAAGGTGGCGGCCCCAATGCAGGATTTGGGGCGTGCCGCTTGAGAAATCGATGATTAGAGCCACGCCCTGTTGCGACAGGATGGTGGCTTCGGGAATTGCGGTCGGTAAGCGCTCCTTCATCAGCCTCCAGGAAGGGTGTTTGAGGTTTCTTCGATACGCCCGTTGGGGGTCATATAAACCGACTGAATCAAAGCCATATTTTTCAAGATGATGTCAGCCTGTTCTCGACTGATACCGTGTTGGGCACTGTTTTTCAACGCTTCGAACGCGGCCAGTAATGTTTCTTTATAGTCAGTAACACACAATAGTCGCCGCTTCTCTTTGCGTTCAAGCCGTTTGCGCTCGTAGCCATCAATGTCGCTGACGCTTGCGGTGCTGCTGCCTTCAAAAAAACTGGTTGCGCCGGACTCTTGAGCGGGCCCTGTGGACTCGTTTATGAGCACAATCACCTGCTCGCCACAGGTGTTGGCAGGAAGCTGGTATTCAAGAGCAGCTTGCACAGCAGGGTGTGTTTCAGCCACTAAAGACAATGGCAATGCAACGAGCAAGATTGAGCTTAGTATTAAGGATTTCATGGCACCCCTTGATGTTTTTAATGGCGAAAGATTATTGCAGGAGCCGATATTTCTCAACCCTCGTTGTCCTCTTTCTCGGTCCTGACACTGTGCTGAACAGGCCTTTGCAAGCCGACTGCGTGGCTCAGCCGCCGGCGATTTTCACCTTGAAACCCGCACGCTGGATCAGATCTCGGACCTTTTCCCGGTCTGCGGTTTGCAGCTCTACGATTCCCCCTTTTACGTTGCCGCCAACCCCGCAAGCTGTTTTTAATTGTTTTGCCAGTTGCAGCAGTTCGGGCTCGTTCAAGGTTAAGCCTCTAATCGAAGTGATGCTCCTTCCTTTCCGTCCCTTGGTCTCGCGATGGAGGCGGACTATGCCGTCTCCATCGCTGGCAAGCGTATTGTGTCGTCGATCACAGATGCATTGAGGTTGTGCCCGTAAGCAGCCCGGGCAAATCCTGGGGTCGGTGCTAAATACAAGGTTTGACCCGCCGGTTTTGTCTTTTCTAGGTTTCATGGTGGAGTAGCCTAGAGGCAGCTCCGCTGCGGTGCAAGCGGCCCCAGATCGACAGACCACGCTTGCGTTTCGACATGTTCATGAGCGAGGATCGCAAGGTGTGATGTTTACAACCATAGATTCGGAGTAAAAATGAGCAAAGCGATTGATTCACCTGAAAGTGTCGGTATGAATGCCCAGGGGCTTAAACGAATCAGCTCAAATATGCGGCGTTTTGTGGAAAGCGGTGAGCTTCGGGGTATGTCGAGCCTAGTGATTCGTAGAGGCGAAACGGTCCACTGCGAACAGTTTGGATACCGTGATGCGGAGGCGGGTTTAGAGGTTTGTCCCGATACCATATTTCGGATTTATTCAATGACCAAGCCGATTGTTGCAACGGCCCTGATGCAGTTGCACGAAGAGGCGCATTTTCAACTAGAAGACCCGGTAGCTAAGTATTTGCCCGCTTTCGCGACAACTAAAGTGCTCGGTGAGGACGGCTCTTTAGAGTCGCAAGTTAGGCCCATGACGATCAGAGATCTGCTTGCGCATACCAGCGGTTTGACCTACGACTTTATGGAAGATACACCCATTGGGGCGCGTTATCGGGAAGCGCGCATTATGAATGATGCCACGCTCAGTTTGACGCAGGTTATTGATACCCTTGCAGAAATTCCGCTGGCCAGCCAACCCGGTAGCCGTTGGCATTATAGTGTGGGGATTGACGTGGCGGCCCGTCTGATTGAAGTGCTTTCGGGGCAGTCGCTGGGAGAATTTCTGCAAGAGCGGTTGTTCACCCCGCTGGGTATGGTTGATACAGGTTTCGGTGTTGCCGATGGTCAACTGAGTCGACTTTCTGCGATGTATGGACTGCCAGATCTTTTCGGTCGCGACCATACGGGGTCCAAATTGGTGGAAGCGGCGATGAGCGGGTTCAACGAGCGAATTGATGTTTCAGAAACCTATCCGACAAATGCGCCGCATGTGTTTGCGCGTGGTGGTCATGGATTGTTCTCAACAATGGGGGACTACGCGAACTTTGCGCAGATGCTGTTAAATGGCGGGCAGATAGGGGGCACACGGGTGATTGGGCGTAAAACGCTAGAGTTGATGCACGCCAACCATCTGCCCAGTGCGTTGCTGCCCTGGCAGTTACTGGGGCAAGACAATCATGGCTACGGGTTCGGGCTGGGATCTAGAGTGATGATGGATGTGGCCGCGAGCGCCGGTCCTGGCTCGGTTGGTGAATATGGGTGGGCTGGTGCGGCAAAAACCTACTATTGGGTTGACCCCAGCGAAGAGTTAGTTGGGTTGTTTATGGCTCAGTATATGACAGGGGTGCAACTGCCCGAGAGAGCACTTCGCTCGCTGGTTTACCAAGCCATAGACGATTGATCTTAAGTTTTTGGTGAATGGGTAAAATCTCAAACGATATTGGCGAGATTAAGAAGTCCGCTGTTGTGTCGCGATGTGGCTTGTATCGATATGAATTGCGGCGGGTTTGGGATGAGGACCGGCCGTTGGTGGTCTGGGTAGGGCTCAATCCCAGTAGCGCGGATGCTCGAAACGACGACCCTACCAATCGCAGAATTGCGGGATTCTCGCGCGCTTGGGATTTCGGTGGCTATATATTGGTGAATCTCTTTGCTTTGCGTGCGATAGATCCGGCAGCGTTAAAGCGCGCTGTAGATCCTGTTGGTCCGCGCAACACTGTTTATTTGAAACGCGCCTGCAAATCGGCTGACGCGATCATTTGTGCGTGGGGTAATTCTGGTCGTTTTATGGATAGGGCGCGGCAGGTGTTGCCATTGATCGAGCGGCCTTTTGCACTGGAGGTGACAAAAGTCGGTGAACCTAAGCATCCGCTGTATTGTCGAGCATCGCTAATGCCGCGCGATTATAGACCCGGCTGAACTCAGAGCGAATGGTAAGAATTAATTATCCGTGCGCGATTAGGTCTATAGTTTGGCGATCATTTGTTCTAATCTCGAGATTAAATCTTTGAGCTGGAGGCAATATTGGATCAACAAACAAGGCAACAAGTGAGACAAAGCAAGGCTAATTTCGCTTTATCTCGCCGCTTAAAGGTAGTCTAAGCCATGCAGATCAAAGGTGTTTTTTTTGATTTGGGGGGCACGCTGTTCAGCTACAAGTTCATGGCGGCCAAGCGTCAAGGAGCGGACAAAGCCGCGGCGCGGGGTATGGGAAGTGGCATTGGGCTGGTTTTGGAAAGGCTGGGTATAGCTGCCGAACCGGCTGAAATTTCTCGACTTTGGGGTGCAGCCAATCGTCATGTTGGTCAGCGATTTGGGGCCAAGTCCTATTTTCTGCATCGTGATTTGTTCCGCGAGACACTGAGCTATTTTTTGGCGCAGTTGGGGCATTCGGCAGACGATAAACTATTCGATCAATTCCACATTCGCCAGCGAGATGCTTTGCTTGACCATATGCCGATTCGGCAAGAGTGTTGCTTTGCATTGCAGCAATTAAAAGATAGGGGGGTTTACTTATCGATTGTCTCAAATATTGATGACGACTACCTTTATCCCATTGTGGGTAAACACCATTTAGGTCATCTGCTCAATGACTGTACTAGCTCTGAAGAGGCGCGCTCTTGCAAGCCTGATCCCGGTATTTTTGAGTGCGCTTTGGCAAAGAGTGGATTAGATGTGAGTCAGGTTTTGTTTGTAGGTGATTCTTTGCAGCATGATGTGGCAGGCGCGGCAGCGATAGGCATGCGGTCAGCACATATTGTTGAGGAGGGCATAGAGACTCCCCTGACGCATGGCTTGACGGTGACTGCGGACCCAACCTATGTGATTCATGAGTTGACCGAGTTGGTGGATATCGTGGAACGTTGTAATGGCTAGTCGCCAAATTTTTCTGCCGGAAACACCAGAAGCGGTCAGCCGCGAATGGCTCAGTGACGTTTTAGGTGGGGAAATTATAGCGGTTTCGCAGACGCCGCTAGGGGATGGCCAAGGTTTTATGGGGGATATCCTGTTGTTGGATATTGTCAGTGAAGATCCCGCCATTCCCAGCCGGGTTGTGGCCAAATTACCGAAAAAAGCCAACCGCGTCATGGGTGAGTTGCTGGGGGTTTACGAGCGAGAAATCATGTTTTTCCGCGCTTTTGGTGAACACTTGCCCGTGCGCATACCGCGTATTTATTACAGCGAATTCGATCGAGACAAAGGCTCTGAAAAACAGGCTGAAATCTTGCGAGCGCTGGACAAATTGCCGGGTTTCATGAATAAAGTCATTAGCGCTTTGGGCACGATCATCGCGGCGGCTAAGAAGCGACGGTACGTCCTTCTGATCGAATTTTTTGGCGACATGCAGCCTGGTGATCAGTTAGCTGGACTGGATGTTGCCCGTTGCCAGCAAGTTCTGCGCGGTATCGCGCCGATGCACCGTCAGTACTGGGGTAGTACTGAACTTGATGATCATTTCTGGTTATTGGAAATGGATATTGACGCACGCATCAGGCATGGCATGTTTTTGCAGCATGCGCAGCGTTATGCTCAGGCGATGGGGCCGGAGGTGGTGCCCCATTTGAACTGGATGCGCGAGCACGGTGAAGCGTTAATGCGTGCATTTGTCGCAGACACGCCAGCGACACTCCTGCACTGCGATTTGCGCGTGGACAACGTTGTGTTCAACGGAGAGGCGTGTGCGTTTATCGACTTTCAGTTGGTGCGAAAAGGTCCTGCGGTTTATGACGTAGCCTACTTCATCAGCAGTGCCTTGCCGGCGGAAGCTTCGGATGAAGAGGAGGAGCAAGTGCTTCGGACTTACCACAGCGCACTGGGTGTTGCGGATTATGACTATGCGGTCTTCAAACGCGATTACCAGCGGGCGCTCTTGCTGATACTCGCGGGTTTATCGGGTGCTACAGATGTTGACCTTGCCAATGACCGTGGCGCAGAAATGATGCAGGCTTGGATGAACCGGTTGAAAGCCAGAGTACGCTCGATTGATCTGACGTCCATCCTCTCTGCGTCGAATAGTTCATAGCCTGGATTGTGGTGGATACCTAATTGTCCCCTGAAGAAGGTGGCGTCCTTCAGGCGTAGTCGCCGCCTCGCACCACAATAAATTGTCGGCCAGGGTGGTCTTGAGTTACGCCCTCGTTGCCCTGCCCCCAAGCCTGAGCGCCGTCATGCCCGTATTGTAAAATATAAGATTTTCGATCCTCGGAGGTTGTATTCGGCCCAGTTCGGTGTGGGGTCAAAGAAGAAAACACGACCACGTCTCCGGCTTTCGCTTCGATGGGGACCGCCGCGTCATGATCCTGGATACATTGCCAGCCTAACGGCGTTTTCCAGTGGGATAGGGTGCCTTGCCTATGCACGCCGGGTACCACCCACGGGCATCCATTGTTTAAGGTGGCATCAACCAGAGGCACCCAACAGGTAAGATAGTCTTGCGGTGTCACAAAGGTATAGCCGTTGTCTTGGTGCCAAGGAAACTCCTCCGGACAGAACGCTTTTTTGTAGACGGCCTGATCCCAGTAAAGGCGGCAGTCTGGGCCAAGTAGATCGAGGCAGAGATCGGCAAACACGGGGTGTTTGGCGAAAGCGCGGGCAACGGTGCTTTTTTCGACCATATGCAAGGCAAAAGTCACCTCGTCGGCGCGCGCAATATATTGATATTTATCTTCAACCGTTTTCAGAAATGCGTTGGTCTTTTGCTCCATTGGGTCTATTTCTGCTGTTACGGCATCCAATTCTGCTGCGCTGAAAACGTCTTGGAGTAAGAAGTAGCCCGCTTGATTCCATTGCTGAGATTGTTCAGCGGTAATGCGCCTGAAGGGTGGATTGGCTGTGCGCCATTGAAACTGGTTGTTTTTGGGGTGGCGTATCATGTCCATTGATATTCAGCAAAATAATGGGTTCTTAGAATAGCTGGCTTTTTGGGGTGAGAATAGATGACAAATTTGTCACGGGCACGATGGCTGATCCTTCCTGAGTTTAATTTTTGGACCGATTGGCGAAGAAAATGAGTTCATATACACTTTCGCCAGCTCATCAAGATTGAATTTAGGGATATGCAAGAGAGTAAGCTGGAATTTGACCCGGTCGCACTGCGCAAAAAGTATCGTATTGAGCGTGACAAGCGCCTGCGTAGAGATGGAAACCAACAATATTTGTCAGTGTCCGGTGAATTTTCGAATTACGTCGACGACCCGCATATTGAGCAGGAAATAAAACGCGAGCCGCTGACCGACACCACCCAAGTCATTATTATCGGGGGTGGATTTGGCGGATTAATCGCCGCCGCGAGATTATCGCAAGCCGGCGTTGGAAGCATACGCGTTGTTGAAAAAGGCGGCGATTTTGGTGGCACTTGGTACTGGAACCGCTACCCCGGCGCAGCTTGTGATACCGAGTCGTATATTTATCTGCCGTTGTTGGAAGAGTTGGGCTACATGCCCAAAGCAAAATATGCGCATGGCCCAGAAATATTGGCGCATAGTCAAAATATAGGGCGAAAATTCGGGCTGTATGAGAATGCCTGTTTTCAAACAGAGGTTACTGAGCTCGTTTGGGATGAACTTACCTGCCACTGGATTGTACACACCAATCGTGGTGATGCGATGCGGGCCCGATTTATTGTGATGTCCAATGGACCCTTGAACCGTCCGAAGCTGCCGGGTATTGATGGCATAAAGGATTACCAAGGCCATACGTTTCACACCAGCCGATGGGACTATGAGTATACCGGCGGAGGGCCAGAGGGAGATCTCAACCGCTTGACGGACAAAAAAGTAGGCGTTATCGGAACCGGAGCTACGGGTGTGCAATGTATTCCCCACCTCGGCGCGGCGGCCAAAGCGCTTTACGTTTTTCAAAGAACTCCATCCTCTATTGACGTGCGAGATAATCGACCGACTGATCCTCAATGGGCAGCGAGTTTAGCGCCGGGCTGGCACAAACAGAGAATGGATAACTTCAACACCTTGACCTCAGGCGGTATTGTCGAAGAGGATTTGGTTAAGGATGGTTGGACTGAAATCATTCGTAACTTAATCTCGATGGCAAATTATCGCGGGAAAGGACTAGATCGCGGCGAAATTGCCCGACTGATGGAGCTGGCCGATTTTCAAAAAATGGAGCAAATTCGCAATCGCGTGGATCAATGGGTTGAAGATCCAGAGGTTGCAGAGGCCCTTAAGCCATACTACCGACAGTTTTGTAAGCGACCTTGTTTTCATGATGACTATCTTCAGACCTACAACCGGCCGAACGTTCAGCTGATTGATACGCAGGGTAAAGGGGTCGAAAAAATAACAGACAGTGGTGTTGTCGCTAATGGTCAAACCTATGATGTCGACTGCATTATTTTTGCAACGGGGTTCGAAGTAGGAACCGATTATACCCGACGGGCCGGTTATGATTTGATTGGCCGGCAGGGTCTGCGGTTGAGTGAAAAGTGGGCGGATGGGCTGCAAACCCTGCACGGGTTGCATTGTCGAAATTTCCCTAACCTATTCATCATGAGCACGGGCCAAGCAGGCTTTACCACGAACTTTCCGACGGCGATGGATGAGACCGCCCAGCATATTGGTTATATCATCAACCAGTGTGTTGAGCGTGGCATGACATCAATAGAGCCCACGCAAGAGGCTGAGGATGCCTGGGTCCGTGAGATTATTTCATTGGCGCGCATCGGCGCGGCCTTTCAGGAGGATTGCACGCCGGGCTATTACAATAACGAAGGTCAGCCAGATCCTCGTAGTGCCCGTAACAGTAGTTACGGACGGGGCCCTAATCCGTTTTTCCGGAAAATGGCCGCCTGGCGGGCGGCGGGTGATATGCAGGGGTTGGAACTGCGCTAACGGCTTCGGGCGCGGGACACGCTAGGGTAAATACCTCTGCTGCAAATGCGCAAGGAAAGCATCAGGCGTGAGCACTTCGCCCGTGGCCTGTTTCAGCAATTCATCTGCGCCAACTGAACGTCCCAGACGGTGTACGTGTTTTCTCAGCCAGCTTACAAGCGCGCTAAAGTCACCACACTGCAGCTGAGCGGAGAGTTCGGGGATGGTTTTTTTTGCAGATGAAAACAGCTGTGCGGCCATCATTGCGCCCAAGGTATAAGTTGGGAAATAACCGATTAACCCAGCGGGCCAGTGAACGTCTTGTAACACCCCGTTATTATAATCACCGGTGGTTGAAAGGCCCAGATACTGATTCATCTTCTCATTCCAGGCGGTGGGTAGGTCCTCTACTTCAAACTCATTTTCGAGCAACCCTTTTTCTAATTCATAACGCAAAATGACATGCAGCGGGTAGGTTGCCTCGTCAGCGTCCACGCGGATCAATCCTCGTTTTACCTGAGTTACGTGGTGATGCAGGTTCTCGGCTGACCAGGCTGGATCATGGGTTGGTCGACCAAAGGCCTTAGCCATCATGGGTGCGGAAAAATTGATGAAGTCTCGAGATCGGCAGGCTTGCATTTCCATCAGCAGTGATTGACTTTCGTGCGTGCCCATTGAGAGAGCTTCACTCACCGGCTGCGACAGCCATTGTTTTGGGCGACCCTGTTCGTACATGGCATGCCCAGTTTCGTGAATGACGGCAAACAGCGAGGTTAAAAAATCTTTCCTATCGTAGCGAGTGGTGAGTCTTACGTCTTCGGGTACTCCGCCGCAGAAGGGGTGGTGCGAAGTGTCTAACCGGCCGTGATCAAAATCGAAGCCCATGACCCGCATGACATTGAGTCCGAGTGAGCGCTGCGCATCGATCTCGAAGTCATCGCCCAAAGGCAGTAGTGGCCGTGTTTCCTGATGTTTGATGATTTGGTCAATAAGGCTTGGCAAACGCGCTTTGATCGGGGCAAATAGTTTGTCCAGACGGGCGCTGCGCATGCCGGGTTCGTATAAATCGAGCATCGCGTCATAAGGCGAAAGGCCCGTATTGTCCGCGCGCAGTTTAGACTCTGTGCGTGTCAACTCGACGACTTTTTTTAGAGCTGGAAGCATTGAAGGCCAGTCGTTTTTTGCCCGACAGGTGCGCCATTGTTGCTCACTGGCCATGACAGCTTCAGTTTGCTCGCGCACAAAAGCGGACGACAGGCACTGGGCACGGTTATAGTCGCGTTGAATCGCACCTACGTTCGCCTGCTGCCAGGGGGTTAAATTTAATCCGGCGCACCCTTCAAGCCACATTGCGATATCCCCAGTGGTGGCTAAATCATGTATCTGTGCACTTAATGTGCCCATGGCGCGCTGGCGAGCTGGGCCACCGCCGCTTGGCATCATTGCCGATTCGTCCCAGCTCATGATTGAGGAGATGTGTTTGAGGTCCGCTATTTTTTTGAAATGGCTCTCTAGAGCTTCATATGGGGTCATGGTGGGCTCCCAGACTTGGAAAAAAGGATGGCAAAAAAATCAATGCAAGAGATAGTGCGCTGTTAAAGGCCCACCAATTCCTCCGATATTGACCAAAGTTTTTCGGCTAATGCGGTGTCTTGGGCCGCGCGAGAGGTTTTGGCGATTCGGCAATGCGCAAAATAGTCGCCGCTTGATGCCACGATGTCTTCGTGTGTGGCCACATAACAGCTGGTAGCAGCCCCTTGCTCAACGCTGACCATAAATGGTCGCATGATCTGCGCTAAGAAAGCGCTGAATACGCCTTGTGTCATGTTGCGGCCCAGATTGGTTGCGATGATGCCCGGATGTAGCGCATGAGCGCTGCTGTGCTCGGGTAGGCGCTGGTTGAGTTGATTGGCGAACAGGATGTTGGCCAATTTTGATTGTCCGTAGGCCCGCCAAGGACTGTAGTTATGCTCGCCACTGAGATTGGTAAAATCAATCCCCATCTTGGGTGCTTGAGCGTGTGCGGCACTGCTGACAATGGCTACTCGGGTTGGCGATGTTCCACCCAGTAATGGCAGTAACAGATTGACCAGCAAAAAATGGCCGAGATGGTTAGTCGCGAACTGTTTTTCTATGCCATTAACTTGTTCGAGCGTGGGCAGTGCCATAATGCCCGCATTGGCGACAAGGATGTCGATATTTTGGATGTCAAGGCGTTGGATTTGATCAACGCACTCGCGAATGTTGTTCAAGTCTGTTAATTCACATGCCAGCGCAATGCTGTGGCCGTTGATTCCAGCGCACGCCACTTTGGCTTTTTCGAGGGTGCGGGCCGTGCCTAATACTGTCGCGCCGCGCAAAGCCAGTACCCGGGCTGTTTCTGCGCCGATGCCCGAGTTGATGCCCGTGACCAAAGCAATTTTGCCGTTGAGGTTGGCGCCTTCGGTGATTTGTTCAGCGGTGTATTTTTTGGCCATGGTGAACCCCGAGGCAGTTTATATGAGCGGTAACATACCCAAGTTGTCTGCGTTATTCGAGTACCGGCGAGTGTGGATGATAAATGTATTTGTTCAATTTAATTTAAGAATTCGTCAGCGCGAAGGTCAAGGGCATGGCGTGCGTGGCGACGGGCCATGGTTTTAAACATTTCATTGCCTCGAGCGGTCTCTTCGACCAAGGTTGAGGCGATGACGGTGACGCCGAAGCCCGAGAAGGTGCCTTGTCGATAATCGCGCCAGCAGTTCTCCCATGAGTAGTCAACAATGTTATTGGCCAATAGCGACTGATGGTAGGCGCGGACGATGTCTGCTTCTACCGGTCTTCGAACTTCGCTTTGCAGGCCCGCGCCCAAAAAGTAGGCAACGTCGTTCATTGGTTTGCCCAGACGTACGCTTTGCCAGTCGATAACGGTAAGTTTAGGTGGTGTACAGCTGTTGTCGATCAACATGTTATCAAGGCGATAGTCCACGTGTTCAAGACAAAAAGGCATGGACGGGGGAGTGAATAATGGACATCCCGATGCTGATCCCACTTGCTCGATGATGCGCCGCTCGTCTTGGGTTAATGCAGACCCGTAGCGTTCAAAAAAGGTGGGCAGGCAATCGACGTAAAGGGTTTGCATGTCTATGGTTGGGGGCGAATCCGTCCAGAGATAATCGTAGCTTTTCAGATGCGGGTCGCACCAAAAAGGGACCTGCAGTCCCACGAGTTCAAGTACCGCTGCGCGCGCGACCTCCGCGGTGCATCCCAGCAACTGATCTCCGGGCACCGCGGGCGCCATGTCCTCTAGCAGTAAGACAAAGTTCGGTCCATCTCCCTCGATGTCTGCATAAAAGCAGTGTGGCATTCTTAGGGACAGACGCTGCGCGAACTGCTGATAAAAACGCACTTCCGTGTAGTAGTTACGCAGCAGCACGCCTGTAGCCCGACTGGCTTCGTTGTCGGAAGGAAATTTGCCGACAAGACGGGTGGGCATCTGAGTTGCGGCGCCCTCATATTTCAGGTCAAAGCGATAACATTTGCCGATCTGTCCGGTCCCAATTTGAGTGTGGTGGACTTGGACAACTGGGTTTGCAGGTAAACCCGTCTCCGCGAAAAGAGCGTTAAACCAAGCGGCATCCATCTCTTTTGCGGTGATCATATGAGCAAATCCTTTTGGGGGTCACTGGGTGGCTGTTTTTTTCGGTCTGTTGGCGCCATCGGCCAATCAATGATCCATGCTGTTAATAGGCGTTTACGCATAGAATCAACAAAACGTCACGCGGCTGCGCGCAAGGCGCGACAGCCGTGTGGTTCATAGATCAAGCCCTTATCGAGCCATGTTGATCATTTTCAATTGAGTGAACTCTTTGAGGCCTTCTATCCCCAATTCATGGCCCAAGCCCGATTGTTTGGAGCCGCCAAAGGGAATGCCAGGGTCCAGTTCAGCGTGTTTGTTGATCCATACCGTGCCTGTGTTCATTTGATTGGCGACTTCATAGGCGCGATCAAGATCGCTGGACCAGACTGATCCACCCAGACCGTAGTCGGAGTTATTGGCCCGAGTGATGGCGTCGCTTTCTTCTTTAAATCGAAGCACCGGCAAGACAGGTCCGAACTGTTCCTCGTCGACAATACGGCTGCCTTCGCTGACGTCTCGTACGATGGTCGGGCGAATGAAATAGCCGGACTGGTCGGGCACCTCGCCACCAGCTGCTATGGTACCGTCGACTTTTGCGGACTCTATCAGGGCTTTGACTTTCTCGTACTGCATTTTGTTTTGTAGCGGGCCGAGTTTGGTTCCTTGCTCTAGCCCGTCGCCAATGACGGTGTCGTTAGCAATTGATGCCAGTTCGTCAACCACCTCATCGTAAATAGAATCATGGACATACAGACGTTTCATGGCGATACAGACTTGCCCGCTGTTTTGGAACGCACTGTCGAACAGCTGTTGGGCAATTTTCTTTGGCTCAACGTCGTCTAGAACAATGCCCGCATCGTTGCCGCCCAGTTCAAGAGTGATGCGTTTAATTAAGCCTGCGGCCCCGGCCATGACTTTTGCGCCGGTGGCTGTTGAACCCGTAAACGATATTTTGTTGACGTCCGGATGTGCGGTCAGCGGTGCACCCAAGTCGTTGGCATCGGTGATGATGTTTAAGACGCCGGCGGGAACTATATCCTTAATTAATTGACCCAAACGAAGAGAGGTTAGCGGGGTAGTGGGGGATGGCTTAAGCACAACGGTATTGCCGGCGATTAGCGCGGGCGGAATTTTGAATGCCATCAAAATCATGGGGAAATTCCAAGGCACAATTGCACCGATGACCCCCAAAGGCTTCCGGTGTGCTTCAACTTTGCGGTGTTCACTGTCTTCGATGACCTCAATCGGCAGATCTAAAGCGGTGAAGTAACGGAAAAAGGCTGCCGTGCCATAAACCTCGCCGGTGGCATCTGCTAGGGGTTTACCCTGTTCTTGGGTTAACAATTGTGCAAGTTCGGCGCCGTTGGCTTCGATGACATCAGCGATTTGCGAAATGACCGCCTTACGTTCTTCGATAGGTGTCTGATGCCAGGGACCGAATGCCGCTTTAGCGGCAGCAACGGCGAGATTGAGCTGGGCTTCATCCGCGCGAGGGCAGTCTGCCAATGTTGTTTCATTTGCCGGATTTAGTACAGCCATGGTGGATGCACCATTAACCAGTTGCCCGTTGATCAGTAATTGATAGTCAGTCAAGGAAATTTCCCCAAAACAGTTTTGAATGAACAAGTGCTGTCGGGTCGGTATTCGACCGATCAGCGGTGAAGATAAAATAAACCACGTTTTTTTGCATAGAGCAATCTGCAAAAGGGCCAACTGGTCTCTGTGCTCGATCTGCGTTGCCCGCTCATTGGGCTTTGGGATTGTCTTTCAAGGCTGTGTGCGCATATATCAGTTGCAGCGTTGATGCTCTAACATGGTGGCACGCGCATCGTAGCAATTTGGTCTTGGTTAGCCGCGTCGAAAAGGATTTGGGGGTGAATAAGATGAGCTCTGATAGCGTCAATAAAACAAAACAAGCAGTGGATCTAATGAGTGCGGAGGAGCTTCGCGACCCTGCCTTAACCGCGGCAAAACTGTTAGCTCAGGAGCGCGCATATTTTTATGAGAAATTTGATCCGCCGTTTTATATTTTTTCGCGGTACGAAGATGTGAACAATGCGTTGCTCGATGCTGAAACTTATATTGAAGGTTACGGGAATGGTCCAAACTTTCAGCCTCCCAGAGGTATTTTATCCGATGCGCCGCACCATACGTTTACGCGAGGATTAATTCAGCGCGATTTTTTGGTTAAAAAAATAAACGACCTCAGGCCTAGGCTGGAAGCCATTGTGCAGGAGCTGCTTGATGCGGTCGCGGACAAGACCGTTTGGGATCTGCACGATGAGCTCTCGTTCCCATTACCGGTGATTATTATTTGTGAAATTCTGGGTATTCCGACCGATGATATTCAGCGTTTCAAGCGTTGGGCGGATGCTTCGGTGGCCAATATGTGTGCTTCTGATCCGCTGGAATATGCGCACGAATTAGCGGAGATGAACGCGTATCTTTTGGCGCAAATCCATCACAAGCGAAAGTTAGGGCGCACGGATGATCTTTTGTCAGTGATGGCACTGGCAAAGCAAGACGGTGAGCATCTTTCGGATGAGGAGTTGGTGGCGTTTGCGGTCCAAATTTTCGTCGCAGGAAACGAAACAACCACATCTTTGATATCAAACCTAGTTTGGCGGTTGTTGACCATCGATGGGTTGTGGGATTGTTTTTGTGGCGGTGAAATTGACGTCGAGGATGCCATAAATGAAAGTTTACGCTTCGACCCGCCGTTGCTTGGCCTATTTAAAACAACTTCCCGTGCTGTGGAGCTTGACGGTGTGCAGATTCCGGCCCACACAAAAGTCATGATGCATTACGGTGCGGCCAACCGAGACCCTGAAGCATTTCCGGAGCCCAATACCTTCAAACTCAAAAGATCAGGTAAAAAAATGTTGAGTTTTAGTGTGGGTTTACACGTATGTATTGGTAAAGAGTTGGCGAAGCTGGAGGCCAGCGTGACGTTAAACGCTCTGCGCCAGCGCTATCCTGGTCTGCGATTGGTTGACGAGGGTGAGCGTGTCGGTCCATTTTTATTTTGGGGTCGGTCAAAGTTGCCCGTCACACATACCTAGTTTTCGTCGTCGGTTACTTGCGGTACAAAGGGACACGCCAGGCTGCTGGCGGAGTATTGGCTAAGCACCGCCTCGAGGGTCGCTGCGATGAGCTCGTGGGCATGCTCCGGAGGTACGTGGGTGCCAACATGTAAGTGGCCTGCCGCCACGTTATGCGCTGCCAACTGGTTATAGTGCAGGCCATGCAGGGCAATAAAACCTGACAAATAGTTGCCACTTGTGCCGGTTTGATCGATCTGCACCTGAGTAAGTTCCAATGCAGCGGTGGATGCCAAGATGCGGCTCATGGGTAATTGGCTTTTGAGTTGACGGCCCGCACGATAAGTTGATATTGCCGCCCAACTGCGAGCGTCTATGCTGTCTTGTGTGGGAAAAAAGCGCGAACCATGTTGATCGGATTTCCAATCAAGCGCTGGATTGATTTTGTTGCCTGCACCCTGATGCCCGCCTTCCACAGCCTCTATCTCCCACCCGATCTGGCCACCACGGCTGGTGGTGATTAGTATCTGTGGTCGATAGGTGTCCATGATGTGCCAAAAGTCTTTGGACGTATCTTGGAAATCGACGCGTAGATCAGATTCTGCGGAACCGACCCAACCTGCTGAGCCAAAAGGGTCGTTCATGGGGTCTGCATCGGGCGGGAATTCGGGAAAAAAAGCATAAACATTGAAGCCATGATTACGCCAGTTTTCCCCAACCCAACCGCTTGGGTTCTGTTTGGGGTTGCGGCTCCATGGTCGCAGCATTTCATTGGTTGGCGGCCAATATCCGGTCACCACGACGACTTTTTCGCAGGCATCGAGTTGGCTCTGTTTTGCGGTGGCCACACTGCTCCAAGTGCTCATGAGCGCAACACTCAGCGCGAAGATGAGGGGGGTGATTGTATTCAAGTTTGCCGCTAACTCTGCAGTTTGAGAAAGCGTATGTTAATGGAAGACACTTGAAATAGTTCTAAAATGAGGCCTGTATTGAGTGATTTCTGCGCAATATTGGCCCTGTTTATATTGCTGTTGGGAGGTTGGTAGTAAGTTATTCGCGCTGGTTTTCCGTTTGTGGTCCGGTACGATAAGCCAACAGGAACAAGGGGGTAGTATGACATTTGACATCATTGGAGCTGGGTTTGGTCGGACCGGCACTTTGTCTTTAAAAGGGGCGCTTGAACACCTTGGTTTCGGACCGTGTTATCACATGGTGGAGGTATTTAAACACCCTGCCCATGCAGCCTATTGGGGTGCAGCGGCCCGCGGCCAGCAGGTAGATTGGGCGGAACTGTTGAGGGGTTACCGTTCGGGCGTGGATTGGCCTTTGTGTAGCTACTACAAGGAGTTGTCCGAGCTGTTCCCGGAAGCAAAAGTCATTCTTTCGGTGCGAGAGCCCTATGGCTGGTTTAAAAGTTTGCACAACACCATTTTCAGCCAAGAGAACACGACGGGATTGTTGAGCGAAAGTGTGCCTGCAGATACCCAGAGTATGATGCACAAGATCATGATTGAAACCTTTGATGGTAAAAACGATGTCGCCGACCATGCGGTGAAGGTTTTTCGTGATCACATTGAACAGGTTAAGGCCGATATTGAGCCTGAGCGTCTGCTGATTTATGAGGTAGGCTCTGGCTGGGAGCCGTTGTGCGAATTCTTGAATGTGGCCGTCCCTAGCGAGCCTTATCCCAGCGTCAATTCAACGGCGGAATTTCAGAGTCGCTCAGGTGGCATTCACGAGGCGCGCCCTAAATGAATTTATTGGGGCCGTTGTTTTGCGGGGCGAATAACATAGCCCTAGGATGAAGTCGCGCAAGCCCCCACAACAAGCCGCACGAGAAGGGCTTGGCCAGATTGTGCAGATGCACCTAAACACTGCGTGGCAACGCCCCGTGGGAAAGCATTCGGTGATTGCCTTTAATGACATCCGCAGCCGTGTTGAGACATCCGGGGCGCCCTTGATTTTAGATTCCTGTTGTGGGACCGGAGAGAGCACTTGCTATCTGGCTGCGGCGTTTCCGCAGGCTCTGGTGCTCGGTGTTGATAAATCCGCCCATCGACTGGCCCGTCACGGTAGTGCTCGCCGTGAAAATTATGTGCTGCTGCGTGCGGATGTGAATGACTTCTGGCGGTTGGCTTTAGCCGCCGGGTGGCAGCTCTTTCGACATTATTTGCTCTATCCCAACCCGTATCCGAAAGCCTCTGGTTTTCGCAAACGTTGGTATGGCTCGCCTGCCTTGCCTACTTTGCTGAATTTAGGCGGTGAATTAATTGTGCGAACCAATTGGCAGGTTTATGCCGAAGAATGTGTGCTTGCCTTGGAATCTGCGGGCTATCAGGCGGACTACCGGCTGCTTTTTGATGAACCTTTGATGAGTGCATTCGAAACGAAATACCGGGCCCGTGGTGATCGTTTGTTTGAGGTGTATAGCAACCTGAATGTCGGGGAAAAATAGGCTGCGGGCGGCCTGTAGTCTGCGTTTTTTGAGCAAAATAGGTATACCATCAAAGGGTCTAAAGAGGGGTCAATATGCAAAAGATACGACATAGTCTGCCCGATCAAGGTCGTTCGTGGGACGAGTTAAAAGCGACGATGCAAGATATGGGAGGTGCGGATGTCGATTGGCGCGGGGGTAAAGCTGCCGTCTATATCTTTCACTCTGGTGATGATGTTATGCAGGTCGCGCATGATGCATACGGCATGTTCATTGCTGAAAATGGACTTGGGCCTGCTGCGTTTCCGAGTCTCAAACAGATGGAGACCGAAATTGTGGATATGGCCTTGTCGTTGCAACATGCACCGCAGGGCGCCGCTGGTTCGATGACCTCTGGTGGTTCGGAAAGCATTTTGCTCGCGATAAAAGCCTGCCGAGACTTTGTCGCGCGTCATAAGCCCGTGGCAGGCGTGCCAGAAATTGTGGTGCCTTACAGTGTTCATCCTGCCTTTGATAAAGGTGCACATCTGATGGGCTTGAAAATTATTCGAATACCCTGTGCAGGGGACTTTAAGGCGGACGTTGCGGCAATGGCGGCGGCGGTGACAGATAACACCATCATGTTGGTGGGCTCAGCGCCTTGTTTTCCGTATGGATTGATTGATCCGATTGCAGCGCTCAGTGATTTGGCTGTGCAGGAGGGCTTATGGCTACACGTTGATGCCTGTGTGGGCGGATATTTAAATCCTTTTATGCAAGCGGTCTCAAGACAAACAATAGAGGCGTATAATTTTGACCTGCCCGGGGTGAGCTCTATGTCGCTTGATTTACATAAATACGGGTATGCAGCGAAAGGCGCATCGACCGTGCTCTACAGAGATAAGGCGATGCGTGATGCGCAGGTATTTCATTTTGAAGATTGGCCTTGTGGACATATGTATACGCCCACGTTTGCCGGTACCAGACCTGGTGGGGCCATCGCCGCCGCCTGGGCGGTGATGAACTTTCTCGGACGTGCGGGATATGAAGCCCGCGCTAAAATGATTCATCAGGCCCGTCAGCAGTTGATCGAAGGCTGCGAGGCGCTTGGTCTAACTGTTTTTGGGGCTCCCAAATTGTCCATTGTTGGATTTGGTAGCCAGCATGAAGACATTCTCGCGGTTGGCGAAGGTTTGTATGCGCAGGGTTGGTTTTCGTCGCGATTGGTCAAACCAGATGGTATTCAATATATGGCTTCGCCCGAGCATGCCAAGACAATGCCTCGCTATCTGGAAGCCTTAGAAACGAATCTGCTGGCGGTGCGATCCGGCCTTCGGAGTCGGCGAAATGCTGATATCTCGTATAGCTGAGCCTGTTCACTGTGACGGTTACGCAATGGGCTCGGGGGAGAGATCCTGAATAATAAACGATCCATGCCTGTTGTGGGCTGGCCAACCATTATTGGATATGGCGCGGGTGATTTTGGCCTCAATCTATACTTCACGGGGCTTAACCTTTATTTACTGTATTACTACACGGACGTGCTGGGGATACATCCCGCGACGGCCGGCCTGATTTTTATGCTCCCGGTGATTTGGGATGGCCTATCTGACCCGTTGATGGGCTGGCTGGCGACACGCACACGGACAAGTCTGGGCCGCTTTCGCCCATACATTGTCTTTGCGTCGCCGTTGGTGGGTGTCAGTTTTGTGGGCATGTTTGCAGCGCCGCTGTGGTTCTCTGACCACGTATTTGTGGCTTGTTTGGTTTCTCATCTGTTGTTCCGCACGCTCTATACGGTGGTTTCGGTGCCGTACTCTTCACTTGCCGCCGTATTGACTCAGGACAGTCAGGCGCGCGGCACGATGGCTGGCGTGCGTATTTTTGCCGCCATGGGTGGCGGTTTGTTGACAGCGGCGAGTATGTTGACTTTGGCGACAACGCTGGGTGAGGGCAATGTTCAGCTCGGGTTCGTGTATGTCAGTCTGATTTATGCGGGTTTGGCAACGTTGATGATGGCGGTTGTATTTTTTTCAACCCGCGAAGCCCCAGTGAGCAAGGATGAGCCGCGTTTGTCCACACGGCAAACGCTATTGTTTTTGTCTCGCAACCATGCTTTTTGGATTTTGTGCTCTGCCTCATTTCTGGGTGTTATTGGCGCTACGATGGGAGGCAAGGCGTTTGTTTATTACATTAATTATTATGCAGGTCAGCCAGAAGCGGTCTCTCAGATTATGGCAATAGGGATCGCCGGCGCTGGGTTGGCCATTCCCATATGGACTTGGATCGCCAGACGGTTAGGCAAACGAAGCGTTTGGATGATCAGTGGGATTGGGGTTGCAGCGGTTAATTTTTTTCTTTACGTAGGCGATGTTCGCGATGTGCTCACGCTGTCTATTTTGGCAGGGGCCAACGGCTTGATTGGTGGAGCGGTCGCCGTCATGTTTTGGTCAATGCTGCCTGATACCGTCGAGTATGGACAATGGCATAGTCGGGTTCGCGACGAGGGTATTGTCTTTGGCCTAAGTCAATTAATCAGTAAATCTGCCTCTGGCGTGGGAGTAGGTATGTTGGGTCTGATTTTAGGCGCCGTGGGGTACACTGCAAACGAAGCGCAAAGTGAAAACGCGCTACAGATGATTCGCAGTTTATCGTTTGGGCTTCCTGCATTGACCAGCGCGCTGGCCGCATTGATGATTTGGTTTTATCCGTTGGATACTGCGCTACATGCCAGATTAGTGGCCGCGCTCGCGCGGCGCGAGTCGAAGCTTCATGCGCAATCTAAAGGATCTAATCCCCAGCGACACAGCCACCAGATTTAGTTCGGGCTTGGCACGGGGCAAAATTTTGATTCTAAGTCGAGCACCATTAATAATCGGCCAAATCCGATGAACTGCCCGATCATCATACCCAGCTCGAGAATTTGTTCGTCATTAAAGTGTTCACGCATGCGATCGAAAAAATGATCGTCGATGTTGTGGTGATCTAGCGCCATCCGGTCAGCGTATTCCAACGCCAGTTGCTCAGCGGCACTGAAGTTATTGGTGGTCTCATCAAGTTGCGCAATTTTAGCCTCAGTCAAGTCGTGTTCTGCACCCTGCAGAAGTCTTGCATTGAGTCACGTGAAGCAGTCGTTGTGGCGCGCAATCTTAAGTCTGACGAGTTCTATCAGCGCTTCATCGACAGAATTGCCCGCGCGCGCAGGTAAATAGAATTTGAAATAGCTGTCGAATAACGCTTGGCTGTTGGCCAACCCTCTGAGCGTAGAGGAATCCCCGCCGCTGGCTTCGATCGACATCGCGGCTTCTAAGATATGCGGTTCGAGCGCTTGATTATCTTTTAATTCGATCCGTGACATGGATTTGCCTCGTTGATTGCGTAACCGATGACAACGGATCAGGGTAATTTTGTCAATGGTTGGCTAGGGGTTTAGTTGGATTTGGGGTGGTTGAAGGTCATCAGCTTGTTGCAATGATTCAATGGGTTGATTCTGAATACCATCCCAGCTTTTGTGGTCAATTGGTCCGGCCGCTTTGGTCAGCGACACAGGAATTCCCGTGAGATGCGACATACCTGAGAGCGGCTCGCATATGGTTGGCCCATCGGTGGCTAACAGGTTGACGTTTGCCCCGGCTAATTTCCCCGCGACACTTAATCCTTTGGCGTTTTGATGCCCCCAGCCATGGGGTACGGCAATCACACCCTGGCGTAAATCTTCGAGCAGCGCAACAGGCAGCCTAATGGTGGCTGCGTCGCTGCGTATATCCACTGCGTCGCCCTCTTCAAGTTTAAGCTTGGCGGCGTCACCGGGATGAAGGAATACGCGGTTGGTTTGATTGTGCGGGCCGTGAGTTAACTCAATAATATTTTGAGTCCAAGAATTATGGGTATTGTGCGCGCGTTTGGTGATCAGGCGAAAACGGTGTTCTTGGGTCATTGATCCGAAAATTTGGTCCAAGTTATTGGCGTAGGCGAGCAGTTCTTCAGGGGCAAGCTGTACGGCATGGTCTTCGGTTAAAGGTCGTTTGCCGATGAACGTGCCAGGTTGTGCAGGTTTAGTTGGAAAGCCTTTGGGGTGGTTTAGCAATGCGGCGAATCTCGGTGCGCCCGAAAGGCGCAGAATGCTGTCCAGGATAAATTGTTGGGGTAAGCCACGACCGCCGCGTTTTTCATTTATCCACTGCGCGAAGCGCATTAACGATTGAACAAATCTCGATTTGAACAGGGCCGTACCAGAGGCGGTAGCAAGATCTGTATAAATGGTGGCTTCGTCTTTCTGTTCAGCCTCCGGTGAAACGACGGGTTTTGTAGCCGCTAGATAAGGAATCGATTGAAGTCCTAAAAAAAGCGGAAAGACAAAGGGTAAGTCGTGGCGCTCCAAGGGCGAAGTTGCTGGAAGCACATAGTCTGCCAGGCTAGCTGTTTCATTGAGATAAATGTCAGTCACCACCAACATATCCAACTGCTCCAGAGCATCTTTGAGTCTGCCACTGTTGGCCATCGTCATCACCGGATTACCGCCGGTGACAAACAGTGCTTTAATCTGCTCCTTGCCTGGCGTGAGAATCTCGTCAGCAAGAATTGCTCCAGGAAACGCGCCATTTAATTCTTTAAATTGACCAATTCTTGATTCAGCTTGACGGTTAAACAAACCCTGTTTTTTGGAGAATTCAGCAAAATCAAAAATCCCGCGACCGACCAAAGTGCCGCCTTTCTGGTCGAGGTTGCCGGTGATGGCATTAATGACCTCTGATAGCCAGTGGGCAAGAGTGCCGTATTTGCCCATACCCACACCTGTACCGGTGACAATCGCCGCGCCATCGGCGCTGGTGAAGGCCGTTACGGCCATCTTGAGCGTTGCAGGTGTGATGCCGGTGACTGCTTCAGTCCGGCTCGCAGGCCAGGGCTCACAAAGCTGCCTAATGGACTCAACGCCGACAACACCGGCTTGGGTCTGTGCCAGATTTTGGTTGAAGATTTCGTTTAAAAACGAGAGAAAGAAATAGACGTCGGCGTTGGGTGCGATGGCAATATGTTCCCCTGCAACCTTTGCTGTTTCTGTCCGCCGCGGATCCACGACTATGATGCGGCCGCCTCGTTGTTTGATCGATTTTAGGCGTTTGACCGGGTGGGCGACTTGCAGAAAGGTCCATTTTGAAACCACCGGGTTGGTGCCTACGATGAGTAGGCAATTTAAATGGTCTAGATCTGGAAAGGGCTGAAAAAAGGGGAAACCGTACATGGCCTGAGCCGTGGCAAACTTGTTGGCACAGTCTTGTGTTGCGGAGGAATAAATATTGTGGCTGCCGATGCCCTGCATGAAACCTTCTGCAAATATGGGGTGAAGCAAGCTGAAGCCGGCAGCGGTGCCCACATACATGCCAATGGATTGTGCGCTGGTCTGACGGAGTTTTTTGACCGTACTGCCGATCTCCGCGTTGGCTTGAGCCCAAGATATTTCCTCGAATTCCCCGTTCACTTTTTTCAAAGGAAATTTTAAGCGGTCCTTGGAAGCATACATATGGTGCTGATTTAGGCCTTTCATGCAGGAAAAACCTAACGTGCCGATATGATCTTTGATTGGCCGGATATCGGTGATCGTATTTTGGGTGACATCAACTTCTAAGCCGCAGGATGCCTCGCAAATCCGACAAAAGGTATGTTGAGTACTCGTGGTCAAGCGGATTAGTCTTCTAGATCATTGAAAACAAACATCATACCCCTCGAACGTTTTTCTTTCGACTGGCCCGCTAAGGTACATAGGTCATATCTTGTGTGATGAGGAAGGCGCTAATGCAGTGTTTGGCCGGTCTGCGATGCGCCGGCAAAGGCATGTTTCGGGCTGGAAAAACGTTCTGTGATAAGGTCTTGCGCTTTAAAAAATCGGACAGGGGTAGTCATGCGAGATCTGAATGGAAAAATAGCTTGGATTACCGGTGCAGGCACCGGAATTGGCGAAGCGGGTGCGATCGCGCTAGCGCACGCTGGCATGCATGTTGTGATTTCTGGCCGACGCCGGGACAAGCTTGAAGCGGTTGCCGACCAATGTCTGGGTATGGCGACTATACAGGTGCTGGATGTGGCTGATAAGGACGAAGTATTTGCTGTCACTGATCGCATTATGGCGAAATATGGTCGCATCGATGTTCTGATCGCCAGTGCTGGGATCAACGTCAAAGACCGAAACTGGCACAACGTCTCTTTGCAGGACTGGGATTCCGTAATACGCATTGATTTGGATGGCGCTTTTTATTGTTGTAAGGCCGTGTTGCCGATTATGAAACAACAGCAAGAGGGATTGATCATTAATATCTCTTCATGGGCGGGCAAACATGTCAATGTGGTCACAGGGCCGGCTTATACCGCGGCCAAGCATGCGATGAATGCAATGAACGAAAGTATCAATATGGAAGCGTGCATGTACGGTGTGCGGGCCACGGCAATTTGTCCAGGAGAGGTGGCCACTCCGATTTTGGATAACCGGCCAATTCCGGTCAGTCAGCAAGAGCGCGATAAAATGGTTCAGGCCCAAGATTGTGGTGAGGTGATAAAATTTTTGGCCAGTCTGCCGACGCATGTCTGTATAAATGAGATGACGATCAGTCCAACCTTGAATCGGGGTTATATTGCTGCTGCGCGAGCGCAATTGCCTGCGCCCTAAGAGATCCAGTAGCGCTAATTGATCGACACCGTAGCGCAGATCATTTTTAATAAAGGTGCCATAGCCCTGAGGCTTGGTGTTTAGTCTGAAGTAAACGATCACAATGGTGGAGGTTAAAGGTGGTAAACGTTTTGAGTAGAGGTATTTTATGGGCTGCAGGGGCAGCCTTGTTTTTTTCTGCAACGGTCATTGCCAAAGAGATTCCGGCGTCGAAGCCTGAGCGGCAGGGGTATTCATCGGATCGTCTGCAAAGAATCACCGATCATATGAACGCCAAAGTGGCTGATGGCACCATGGTTGGCGGTATGGGTGTTATCGCGCGTAATGGTAAGGTTATTTATCAGCAAACCTATGGTATGGCCGACCGCGAGACTGGCAGAGAAATGACGGACGATGCAATTTATCGCATCTACTCGATGAGCAAACCGATCACTGCGGTGGCGCTGATGATGCTCTATGAGCAGGGCAAATTCCGTTTAAACGATCCGATTGCGATGTATTTGCCAGAGATGGCAAATTTGCAGGTTGCGCTGTCCACGGCTGGCACGCAGATGATATCTGATGGCACACAGAGTCGCACAATCGGCCAAGGCGATAAAAGCCTGGTTGGCCAAACTCGCGCGCCCTCACGGCAGCCTACGGTTCGCGATCTGCTAACCCATACAGCGGGGTTGACCTATGGTGTGTTCGGCAATACGGAGGTTGATCAACTTTATCGTAAAGCCGGTATTCTGGGTGATGTCTCGTTGGCCGAGTTTACCCAGGCACTGGGACAAATTCCGCTGCAATATGATCCTGGCAGCCAATGGCATTATAGCGTTTCGGTGGATGTGCAAGGGCGCCTGGTCGAGGTGCTGTCGGGCATGTCTTTCGGTGAGTTCCTCAAAACGCAGTTATTTATGCCCTTGGATATGCCAGACACAGATTTTCAAATCAACGATTCAAACAAAGACCGTTTGGCGCAGCTTTATAAGCCCGCGGGTGTTCAAGCGGATAATTTTTTCTCGCCCGGTACCGGTGATGGTCTAGAGGTTGCGGATGCCTTTGTCAGCATGCGTTATGTCAATGGAGGCAAATTTGAAAGTGGCGGGGGCGGGCTAGTCTCGACTGCGCGCGACTATCTCAGGTTCAGTCAAATGCTGCTCAATGGCGGCGCATTGGATGGCGTTCGCATTTTGTCACCGAAAACCATTGAACTGATGACGGCCAATCACTTAGGTGAACTGCCGATGGGGTTCCGCGGAAGAGGTGCTGGATTTGGTCTGGGGTTTGGGTTAGTGCTTAATCCTGGCGAGGTAGGAGAGGTGAGCTCAGCGGGAGAATACAATTGGGGCGGCGCTGCTGGGACTCGATTTTGGATTGATCCGCAAGAAAACCTCATTGGCATTTTCATGGTTCAAAGTATTCCTCATCGCACCCGGCTTGCAGGAGATTTCAAGGTCTTGACCTATCAGGCGCTAGTTGAATAAAGCCCCATTGAAAACTTAGATCAGCAATAAAATGTCTACACTTTGGCATTGAATGAAGGTGCGGATGGCTGGATGCATATTGCGTGTCGATGGTGTCAGGGGGCTTTTTGAAAAAATATAAGTATTGCCCGATGTGTGCTGCACCATTGATCGAGCGTGTGGCGGATCGAATAGAATGTGGTGGCGGCTGTGGGTTTGTGAATTATGACAACCCGACTCCCGTCGCAGCGGTTGTGGTTGAGTATCAGGGCAAGATTGTTCTGGCGCATAACCGTGCATGGCGCGGAGCGTTTAACGGCTTGATCACCGGTTTTGTTGACCATGGGGAAGGGGCGGCTGAGTGTGCTGTGCGTGAGGTCAAAGAAGAGCTTGATTTGGATGCCCAGCCGCCCACGTTGATCGGTGTGTATCCCTTTGCTCAGATGAATCAGATTATTGTTGGCTATCATGTTCACGCGACCGGCTCGATTACACTTAACGATGAGCTGGACAGTTATGTGTTAGTGCCGCCGCAGGCCTGTCGGGTTTGGCCCTCGGGCACAGGGTTTGCGCTGCGGGACTGGCTGCGCGGGCAAGGTTTGGAGCCTGAAATGATAAAGTTATAGCGCTGCGCCTGGCTCACCGCAGGCTAATAGAACTTAGGAATGATTCGAGCCGGAACCCGCTTCTTGTATTCACCCCAAAGCGCGCCGTATTTTTCCGCACAACGTTGGTCGTCATCGCGCTCTCGTGTGCCCAGAAGAATGACGTAGTATAGCGGGTAGAGCCATGGCCAGAGGCTTTCGGGGTGGCCTATCGCCAGCGTAATCGCCAGAGCCATAAGGATCTCTCCAAGATAGTTAACGTGCCGGGCAATTTTCCAGAATCCGCTGTACAACAAGTGTTGGTTGCCTCGGGTGAGCACCTGCGGTTTGAATAGGCCCAAGAAAACGTGGTTTGGGTCGCGCTTAAATGTGTATTTTTGCAGGTTTGCGCCACGTGTAAGGCACCAGCCGGTCGCAAACAAAAGGCCACATAGGGTCAACCAGATCTTGGTATGCGGTGCTATCCAAGCGCTTTGCGGTAAATGCGCGGTTCCCCAAATACCCACCGTGTAGAAATACGGATAGAACACGAGGCAACCCCAGCCGAGTTTGAAGCCTACTTTTTCTGCGAATAAATCGTAGGTGTAGAGGTGAACTCGCTCGAAGATGAGGTAGTCGAATACAAAAAGTGTCAGAAGCGCGGCTGACAGTAGGATGCCAGGATTAATAGGGTCGACCTGCTGGACGTGAAATGCGGAGAACGATAATACGTTTAGAATGAGCATAATGGCGCCGGCCAGATAGAGAAACATCTTGGCGTCGACGCGGTTGGAAAAATACTGAATATTGTCGACGCGACCGAGAAATATGTCGGTGATTAATCCGCGCCCGGTAGCTGCCGCGTTGACGACTACCCAAAATGTATAAGATCCTCCGATGATCAATGCGCCGAGTAAACTCCACCACCGTTGCAAATAAAACCAATCCCAGGGCAAGGCGCCTGCGGCACACAGCAGTGCCCAGATGATAATGATGCTCAAGGTGGTGGATAGACCGTTCAGGCGGTAGTTAAAGGCACGATTAGTCTTGGGGTCGATGACGTAACCGGCAACGGTTTTTGTCGGCAGCAGCAGGTGAATGCCCAGCACCAGGCTATAAATAATCAGCGGCGTGAGTATGCCAAAAAGCAAATTTTCCCTCCGTGATTGAATGGCGCTTTGGTTTGGGCAGCCTAACAGGACTGGCCGCGCGGGGACAAATGGTTCCTCCAACAACCGTTATCTACATTCGTTCTCAGTCCCAGCTCAGCCAAGGATCCGTTTGCGTAGAGTCTTGGCAGGCTGATCCGTGATTGCTCTACGGAGTTTAAGATGAAATAGTGGTCGCCTATGAGGTATTGGATAGGTAGCGCACTTAATCGGGAGCACGCGATATGACTCAAAAAACGAAGGCACCGGTTCGTTGGGACGTGGTGATTCACTCCTGCGCGGGTGTGTTTTGCCTTGTGCTCGGAGCGCTGATGTTTGTCGACGGCTATGATTGGGCCCGCGATGGTTTTTCAGCGATGATGCTCTTGACGTTTGTCAGTGCGCTGGTCATCAGTGTGGTCACAAAAAGCTGGGTTACTGGGCACTATCTGGCAATGCTGCCAGTGGTTGGCGTTGCCTTAGGGTATGCCGGCTGGAGCTTGGGCTTTAACCTGGCGTATCTATTGATTTGGGCAGCATTTCTCCATTTTCTATGGCGTGGCTACCAGCTCAGCAAAAGCTGAGAGCCCACCTTGGTTCTTGCCGTTTAGCGTTTTTGCGCAATGACGTAAACGTGGGTTTCCGGGTGTTGGTCGTATTCTAAATGTCGGCAGACACAGTCCGATTGCGTTATTAATGTCAAAGTCTGCGGGATGCCCAGCGTGCTGTAGTACATCTTAGGTCCCATCACGGCGTCTTGTTTTTCATGCGGTTGATCCAAGCCTCCCATTGAGAACAGGCATACCCCACCAGGGCTCAGGTGAGCCATGAGCTTGTTTAATACATTGGCCTGCTCGGTGAGGGGGACGTGCCAGAGGCTGTCCCAGGCGCAAATGAAATCGTATTGCCGAGGAAGCAGCCAAGTGCAGATGTCTTGAGTGTGGAACGTTACGTGCGGATGCCTGAGTTTGGCTAAACGAATCATTTGCGACGATAAATCAACGCCTTGCGGCGTAAAACCGGCGCTGCAAAGCGTATCAATGAAGCGCCCGCTGCAGCCGCATCCGACGTCGAGGGCATATCGGCCCTCTTGACAAAAAGTCAGTGCCCGGCGCAATGCATCCATGCCGTTTTTGAGGTCAAAGTCTTCACTTTGCCAGTGTTCGGCCAATAAATCGTATCCTGCGGCTACCTCGGTTGGATGCATAATGGTCAAAATTTCCCCCTGGGTTACAAGCTGGTTATGAGGTGGTCTGAACTGCATACGCCCGTAAAAATCCCTCGGGCATTCTTTGAGGGCGCCCCGAAGAAACGTTGATACAAATGTAATCAATCTCCGCACGCATGACACAAGCCTCATCAGCAGGTCGTAAAATCTGAAAAGAACGCGTTGCCCGCAGCCGCCCGTCGTTATGAGTTAACCAGTCGGCCACCCAGAGTTGATCTCCTTCAAAGGTAGCCCGTAAGTAAGACATCCTGACATCGCGCACAGCCATGGCGCAGCCTGTGGCTAACATTTGGCTTGGGGGATAGCCCACCGCGCTTGAATGTGCCCAGGTGCACTGATGTAGCCAGTGCAGGTAATGTACGTTATTGGTGTGGCCCAATTCGTCGATCAGTTCCGGGGTAACGGTGACAGGTAAGACAAAAGGATTGGGTCGCTCCCAGGCGGGATGCTTTTCCGTAGGGGTAGTTGTATTGCTCATGGTTACTTGTCGTTTATTTTCTCCGCCAGACCTGCCGAATCAGCAACCGCCAGCAGTGGGTTGTTTGGTAAACGTATAGCAATAAGGTCTGCTATGACTGGGCTCCGGGTGGTCAGTATGACAAGCATTGTCAGCCATGGCTTGTGTGGTCTAATTGAAAGCATACGTTGAGGCAACATTGTATTTCCTCAATACTGCTAGGGTTGATTGTTGAGTGCAAATGTAAGGGGAGGGTGATGAATGACCGCACGGATTGATATTAATGGCCCATTGGCAGGTCGCAGAGCGCTGGTCACGGGTGCCAGTCGAGGAATTGGTCAGGCAATCGCTTATCGATTGGCCATGGCCGGAGCAACAGTTGTGGTGACCGGCCGAACAGTTGAGGAAGGCGGGAACCCCCTGCCAGGAACAATTATGGCGACAGTAAAGACCATCATCGACGCTGGCGGATCTGCGCATGCGCTGGCATGCGATTTAACCCAAGCCGATGAGCGCCAAAAACTGATTGAGCTGACGCGCGCCTTGGTGGGATCCGTTGATATTCTGGTCAATAACGGTGCGGTTACGTTTTATTTTCCGATTAAAGAATTTCCGGATAAGCGGATGCGTCTGATGTTTGAAGTTCAGGTGATGGCGGCGATGGAGCTTGCCCAAGCGTTTTTACCTGACATGATAGCTGCGGGTGCCGGGAATATTATTTACATCTCCTCGGGTGCCGCGCTGCATCCGCAAAAACCCTATGCAGTGGCTCGTGGTGGTACGGTATATGGGATGTGTAAAGCCGCGATGGAGCGCTTTAGTACAGGTTTGGCAGCAGAGGTGTTCGGTGATCACGTGGCGGTAAACTCAATTGCGCCGGGTCTAGTCGCGACGCCCGGTGCGGTGCATCATAACTTGATTACTCCAGCCAATAAGGCGCTACAATCGCCAGTCGAGGCGATTGCCGAAGCCGTTTGTTTTTTATGCCGGTCGCCTGCGCAGGACGTCACGGGTCGAGTGGATCAAATCAAACCCTTTATGAAGGAGTTTGGCTTATTGCCGGCGCCACTGATTGGACGTTCGTAAAACAGGACAGTGTCGCGACTGACGCTTGATCGAGACTGAATTCCCGGGGGGAGTATGATGAGTTTGACGCAGTGGTCTTGGATATTTCTGGTGCTTTATATCAGTGTCATGATTGGCATCGGAATATACGCGCAGAGGCAAATTAAACACGCAGACGACTTTGCGACGGCGCGCGGAGCCTACGGGCCGTTTTTTTTGGCGCTTGCTTTTGCGGCCTCGACCGCCAGCGGTGCCACATTTCTTGGCAGCCCGGCCATGAGTTATGAGTGGGGGTTTGCCGCGAACTGGACTAATTTCCTGTATCCCATTGGAGTATACGTTGGGATTCTGATCTCAATGAGGCTGATCGCTACCTCGGGGAACCGCTTTGGCAATCGCTCCATTCCGGAATATTTGGGTGATCGCTATCAGTCAGAATTTATGCGGCTGGCGGTTTCGATACTCTCGTTGGTGCTGTTTTTCTATCTGGCCGGGCAATTGGTGTCGGGTGTGGTCATGTTTGAAATCATGCTTGGATTAGACTCCGACTGGGCATTGATTATAACCACAGTGGTATTGCTGGTTTATGTGGTGCTCGGGGGTGCGCATGCTGACATCCTGACCGATGGTGCGCAAGGGGCGCTGATGCTGGTGTTGGCGTTGGTCGTGATTGTGTTGACCATGATCGGTTATGGCGTGGATGGGGGTTTCTCCGGCCTGATTGACAACTTAGGCGCTCAGGATCCTGCGCTGATTACACCCTTAAATCCAAACACGCCTCTTTTCCATTCCTGGTGGTCAATATTTGTGATTGCTTTTGCCCATTTGCCGTTGGGTTTATTACCTCACTTGGGCAATAAACTTTGGGCTCTCGATTCTTCTAAAAACCGCTTTCAATTTGTCAAATTGGCAGCATTATTTGGGCTGACGCTGGGGATGCTTGGTTTGGGTGGTTTACTTGCACGGGCGTATTTCGGCGATGCGCTGTACGATGTGGGTGCAAATCCTAACCAATCCCTGCCGTTGGTGTTTGTTGAAATATTTCCCACGTGGCTGGCTTCGCTTGTGGGCATTGGTGTGTTGTCAGCGGTGATGAGCACAGCGGATGGGTTGGTGGTGTCGTCTTCACAAATCATTGCCAATGACTTGTATCGACGCACCATTGTGCCTTGGCTTCACCCTGACATCGATCCGAAGCGACTTGATGAACGCGTCTTATTGATCTCGCGTGTATCAACCGTTTTTGTGTTGATATTGTGCATGGTCATGGCTTGGTCGCTGATGGACGTGAATGTGTCCTTGATTGTGTGGATTGGTGTTGGGGGTATGATGGCGGCCTTTGCGGGCCCTCTGGTTGTTGGTGCGTTATGGCGTGGTGTGACCTTTGCTGGAGCGCTCTCAGGCCTGTTTGTTGGATTTGGGGTATTCATTGTTGCGCACGCCCAGCTTATCGATCCTAACTGGTTTACCGGTACCCTTTTGCAAGGCCCTGCGCTGTGGTTGTATGGCGAAGGACCAAACCCCTATTCCTGCGCGGTGCTGGGTGAAATTGCCTCGGTTATAGCGACTGTGGGCGTTTCTTGGTGCACCAAAGCGTTACCGGATGCGCATCTGAACGCGTTATTTGACAGATCGGGTGAACCTGTCTGATTGGAGTGCGCAGCTTTTCAGCGGGGTTATGAACGTACACCGCCGCTGGCGAGCAAAACTTCCCCAGTAATCCAGTCAGACTCCGGGGCGCACATCAGATATATCGCGTTAGCGGCATCCTGCACGGTGCCTAGGCGCCCCAGTGGTGAAGCCTGCTTTGCCATTTCAATTTGCTCATGGCTTAGGCCCACTTTGCGTGGTTGGCCGTTGACGACAGAAATATTTGGTTCACGCTCATAAGGGCTGGTCAGACGTGTCTCGATAGCGCCAAAAGCGACGGCATTCACGGTGACGTTGAAACGTCCCCATTCTTTGGCCAGTGAGCGAGTCATGCCCACGACCGCCGCTTTGCCGGCTGCGTAAGCCAGTTGTGTGGCGCCGCCATGCAAGCCCATCGTTGAGGAAATGTTGACAACCTTTCGCACGGGGGTATCTCGGTCGGCGTTGCCCCGCAGCCAACGGCCATAAGCCCGCAGAATTCTAAATTGTGCGCTGGCATGAATATCAATCATCGCATCCCATTGTGCGTCACTCATGTTGTGGATGGCGCTGTGCCAGATATAACCGGCGTTATTAACCACAATGTCCAGACCACCAAAATGTGCCAGTGTGGCGTCAATGAGCTCATCTGCTGCCGCGGGGTCGGTTAAGTCAGCAGGTAGCGCAATAGCGCCTGGTATTGATGCAGCAACCTCTCGAGCGACGTCGGCGTCTAAATCATTGATCACAACGCGGGCGCCTGCGGCGGCCAGCTTGTGCGCGGTGGCCTCGCCGATGCCGCGACCGCTGCCGGTGACCAATGCAAATTTGCCCTCTAATGCACCCATGATGTTATTTCCCGAATTGACTGAAAAGGCAAATATTATTCGTGAACCGGCTGTAATGATATGGCAATGGTGACGGGGTCTTTTGTGCGTCTTAACTTTTGGGTATTTTCTATGTCGAAACTTTAAGCGAGATGGCTTTAAGTATACCCTCGGTGAGTACAATAGTTGGTTTCGGAGTGTGTAGCCATGACGCAAATACCGGTTGCTTTTGATCCCGCCTACGTCGCAGCGCAGTCCGCGGCGCACGATCAGATCTATCAGGTTGAACATGCGGGAAAAGATCCGATGCGTTCGGTCCTCGAGCATAACCCTGAAATTTATTTTGTTCCGCCCAAGCGCCGCAGTGAATGGGGCCAATGGGAATATCGGCGGGGTGCCTATTATGACACCACTATCGGGGCCAAACATGTGTACTGGCAAAATGAAGACTTACCGATAGAAACTCAAGATATCCGTCGATTAAGGTCAGATCTGCTGAGGTGGGGATATTGTAAAATAAAAGGCGCCTTGTCTGCTGATCAGGTTTCCACGGTACGGCGGCGGGTGTTGGATCAGGCTGAAGGGGAACGGCGAGCTGGCATTGCTCAGAGAACCCCCAGTGGTCAAAATGTGAATTGTTGTGTGAACAAGGGCCGTTGTTTTGAGGGATTGATCGAACAGGATCCGGCGGTGGTGCAAGGCGGCGCTTTGATTGAGCAACTGGTGACGGAAATGCTGGGTGCTAACTGGATATCTACCTCGCTGATTGCGTCGATATCCCTTGAAGGAGGTGTGCCGCAAGCGCTGCATCAGGATCAGGATATCGCCCTTGATGCGCGAAGCCCCTTGACGATAAATATTTTGACCGCTGTGACCGATATTGATGAGACGAATGGCGGGACCTTGGTCATTCCGGGCAGTCACGAGATGCTATCGACAGCAATGCGCAACCAGAAGCCGGTGGGCAAGTTGCCGCCGGCCATTAATGTTGATGCGAAAGCCGGAACCGTGGTGATTACAGATGGCCGTCTGCTGCATGGTACAGGCATCAATCGCACCGCATCACCGCGTATTGTCATGCTCAATGGAATGCAGCATCCCTTGATCCGGCAGCAGGAAAATTGGATGGTTTCGGTGAAGCCTGAAGTGCTGCGTCGCGCAAGTGCAAAATTGCTGCAGCGAATGGGTTATCAGGCGACCAATGCGGCTCAGACCAATGAGGGGCATGGCTTTGGGGCAAGCGGTGGGGTTGGTGAAGCAGCAGGCGCAACGGTAGATTTTCGGCATGCACTAGATGCCGGTAATTATATGCGTGTGGGAGAACTCCATCCACAAGCCACTGCCAAGGAGTTGACCGCGCCGTTTACCTTGCGGGGTGTAGTTGCGAAAGCCAGAGCCGGAGGACAAAGTGCACCTGTAGGTATTGGGGGCACGAAGAAAAATCCGTAAGGTTTGTCTTGCTGTTGCCGGTGCAGAGCGTGGAATTTGGCTCTAGGGTGACGTCGTTTAGGCGCAAAGGCGCTCCGGTGAGCGTATAAATTGGATCGGGCAAGAGGTAATCATGGCTGAACATATTTCAATTAGTTATGCAGAGGTTCCGCGATTTCCGCCCGGATCCCGCGAGAGCGTTGCCTATCTGGAGGCACATGGATATGTGGTGATCCGCGCGGCGTTGTCGCAGTCGCAGGCCAGCAAGGCGATGTCCTTATTGTGGGATTATCTTGAGGCACTGGGTACCGGTATTGATCGCCGCAATGTAGACACCTGGGATGACGATCGTTGGCCTACGGCGGTGCACGGTGGCATTTTGCCCAGTTTTGGTATCGGGCATTGTGCGGCACAGTGGTTTATTCGTGACGTGGCCAACGTGAAAGCCAGTTTTGCAGCGGTTTGGGACGACGAAGATTTGTTGACCAGTTTTGATGGCGTCACCCTCTGGCGCCCGTGGACTTATCATAGTCACTGGAAAACCAATGAAGGTCCCTCCTGGATGCATATTGACCAACATCCTATTGGTCGCCCAGGTAAACACTGCGTGCAGGGGCTGGTTAACCTCTTGCCGACTTCACCCGAGACCGGCGGCAATGTGGTGGTGCCCGGTAGCCACCGGCTCTTTGCGGACATTCCCAAACGATATCCAGAGCGGCTTGCGCGGCTACATCCGATGATTGACCATTTTCGATACCCTAATGACGATCCGGCTCTAGCCGGTACCCAACCTATCCAAGCGCACATGGAGGCGGGTGATCTGATGCTCTGGGATTCGCGGACGATTCACTGTAGCAGTCCGGGCGCGCAAACGCCGTCTGATGCAACCTCGTTGCTGCGTGCGGCGAGTCTGGTTTGCATGATGCCCAGATCTAAATCGAATGAAAAAGTGCTCGAGCAACGTAAAGCAGCGGTGGCCAATGTGACATCGACAACCAATTGGAGCGATCGGTTTATCAATGCTGATGAATTCCCAGCCATTGTGGCTGTGGCCGATAAACATAAATACCAATGGCCGAAAGCGCCGACCCTCAATGCCAACCAACGCCGACTGGTTGGCTTTTTAGATGGTTAACCTGCGGTAAGAAGAACCGCGCCCAGAGCAGGTTTATGGGGAGCAAAGACCCTATAGCGCTTAGCTAATGGCGGGCGCATCTTGACCAACAAACTGCTCACGTAGCGATCGCTTGAGGACTTTACCCGTGGCGTTGCGGGGCAGTGCATCGATGAAACTTACAGAATTGGGCACTTTGAATTTGGCGAGGTTTTTTAAGCAGTGTGAAATAACGGTTTCCGGCGCTAAATGTTGACCCGGTTTAAGCACTAATACAGCTTTACCGGTTTCTCCCCAGCGCGCATCAGGCACGCCAATGATTGCCGCCTCGGCGATTTCTGGCAGTTGATAGAGGATGTTTTCGACCTCTGCTGGGTAGACGTTTTCACCGCCTGAAATATACATATCTTTCCAGCGGTCCACGATATATATAAACCCCTCATCGTCGAATCGTGCGGCGTCCCCCGTTTTCAGCCAATCCTCCACAAAAGCGTCTCTGGTTGCCTCTGGCTTATTCCAATATCCAGGTGTGATATTGGGTCCGCGAATGAGTAATTCTCCCACTTCTCCCCAAGGAAGAGTGTTCCCCGCATCGTCTACTATTTTAACCTCGGTATGCAGCAGAGGTTTTCCGGAGGAACCGATTTTGCGCAGTACGTCGGCCGCGTCTAATGCCGTGCCTCCCGGGCTGGTTTCGGTCATGCCCCAACCTTGAATGAGATTTACTCCGCGGTTCAACCAACCTTTAAGTATGGCCTCTGCGCAAGGGGCACCACCGACGCCTGCGGTTTTTAAGCGGCTGAGGTCCGTGTCCATGAAGTTTGGATGCTGCATCATGAACTGATAGGGTGCGGGGACCCCAAAAAAATGGGTCACACCCAAAGCAGTATCGCCGATGATCGCCAGGGCGCGGCCTGGATCAAAATCTCGGATGAGGAGAATCTGGCCACCCGCGTGCAAAATTGGGTTGGCGTAACAGTTCATGCCGCCGGTGTGAAACAGGGGCAGCACAACCAATTGCACGGTATCGGAATTGACCCCGGCGGGTATTGCGAGATTCACCACATTATAAAAATTCATTCCGTGGGTGATCATTGCGCCTTTGGGGTGTCCGGTTGTCCCAGAGGTATACATGATCATGGCCACGTCATCGTGGGTGCAGGTGACTGCGCTATATTGTTTGGATGCAGCGGCTAATGCGTTTTCATAGTTTGAGGCCGCATCTTCAGGATCGATCATTAATTTGGCTGGAATAGCACACCGGTCGACCAATTGTTCGGCTTGGTCGCTGAATTTCTCATCGTAAATGAGCACCTGTGGAGAGGAATCATTTAAAATATAGTCGAGTTCTGGAACGGTTAGACGCCAGTTCAGTGGAACACAGATTGCGCCTATCTTGGCGCAACCAAAAGAAGCTTCAAATATTTCAGCGCAATTTGGGGCCAGAATGGCCACTCGATCACCCTTGCCGACGTCCACTGATTGTAGCCATGACGCCAGGCGACTGGCACGTCCGTCTAATTGAGCGTAGGTCAATGATTGGTCCCGGTCGAGATCGGTAATGGCCACTTTATCGCCACGCGTATAAGCATGATGGGCGGTCCAGTCGTAGTATTTGACGCTCATGGGTTGGGGCTCCGTTGTGGACGAATTTGAGTAGATTCTGGAGTTGCTTGACCTGCCTCGACTTGCGAGCGATCTGCGAATGTTTTTAACTATAGTGCATGCAGGTTTGACGTGCAGCAAGGGCAGCAGCGTATGCACAGCATCAAAAGTTTTTTAAATAGGGACGGTTAGCTTTGAATGATCAGATGGTAAGTGAGTTATGAGTGAGGTTGTCACACCGGTGGACCCCTACGCGGGATACGAGGCTCTGCGCAACCATGCTCCGGTAACCCAGTTAGAGGCAGGGGGACCTTGGCAAGTCAGTCGGCACGCGGACGTGCACCAAGTTTTGAAAGATCATCAAACCTATTCCTCAGACGTTTCAATTCGCCCACCGGACGAGCGCGGTGAACCGAGCATGCTGTTTAGTGATCCGCCTGTGCACCATCGACTTCGAAAACTAGTCAGTACGGCTTTCAAACCCGCGCATATCGAGCGGCAAAGCGATGCTATTCGGGCGCGCGCTGAGCGGTTGATCGATGATCTACCCCACGAACAATCAGTGGATTTAGTTAGTGCTCTGGCGGCGCCGCTGCCGGTTATGGTGATTGCCGAAATGCTTGGCGTAGAAGATGGTGACCTCTTCACCTTTAAACAATGGTCTGATGCCATTTTCAGCAACATTGGGGAGATTCTCTTTGGTACCCCCAGTGCGCAGGCTGAGCGAGCCGCAGTTGAAATGGATCGCTACTTTCTTGAGCAGATTAAAGGTTTGCGAGAGCGTCCACAGGGGCACTTGTTGGGGCGTCTGGTTGCCACTGAAACCGAAGATGGCCGTTTGAAGGACGAGGAGTTGCTGAGTTTCTGTCGTTTGTTGCTGATCGCAGGCAACGAGACTACCACGGGATTGATCACGGCATCGGCACGAATTTTCCATGAGTTCCCCCAGACGTTAGATCTGATCAGAAGTAATACGGCCTTGATTCCAACCTTTATCGAAGAAGCGCTCAGGTACTACTCACCTTTTTCTGCCACGGTGCGTCGCACATCAAAAGAGGTGACACTTGCAGGTGTAGTGATACCCGAAGGTGACCTGGTGATTCCCTTAATCGCGTCAGCGAATCGCGACAGTCGGGTATTTGATCAGCCTGAAATTTTTCAAATTGATCGCAACCCTAACCCTCATCTGGCGTTGGGCTTTGGTATTCATTTTTGCCTCGGGGCGCATCTAGCGCGCCTAGAAGGAAAAATTGTGGTCGAGTGTTTAGCGGCACAGTTCGGAGCCATTACGCTTGCTGACCCCAACCAGACCGAGGTTGGCGGTTTGGGCGGCCCGAAAACGATGGATGTCATTCTACGCCCAAGATAATTTTAGTTTTCCCGGCGCCGGCGTGCCGCCTGTCAGCGCACTGCCGTTTAGCTCACAATGCCTTTGCTGAACAGCGCTTTGATTTGTGCCTCGTTGAACTCGAAGGACTCAAGCACAGTTTGTGTATGTTGGCCGTGCGCAGGGCTCGGTGATCCCGGCGGCAGAGGCTCGCCGCCGAAGCGCGGTGGTGCTTTGATCACTCTCATGCTGCCCATCAGCGGGTGCTCGATGACCTGGACAGAGTCGTTGGCTTCAATCTGTGGTTGGGCGAGCACCTCATCGTGATTTAAGAATCGCGCGCACGGTACGTCCGCGCCGTTCATCCTCTGGATGACTTCATCGGTTGTGTATTTCAGGTATTCTTGAGCCACTAATGATTTGAAGACGTCGATGTTGGCGATCAGCTTTTCCATTTCGTTAAAACGCTCGTCCACCAAGAGGTGCTCCATGCCCATCGCAATCAGTGATCGCATTTGCTGGTCGGCAGTTCCGGCTGAAATTGTAACCGCGCCATCTCGAGTAACGGTCGAATCGTAGAGGATGTCTATTAGAAGCGGTTGCGGCGCGATATCTTCGTCGAGCAGCGTATGGTTTTGGAAACCGTCGGGGAATATGAAGAACAGGCCAGAGTCCAGCATGGATAGATCAATGTGTTGGCCTTCTCCAGTTTTTTCTCGCAAGTACAGAGCGCTCGTTACGGCCTGACAAGCCGTATAAGCGGTGATCTTGTCGCAGATAAGCGTGCGGAAAAACTCAGGCTCACCTTTACCTTGGGTGGCGGTGATGCCTGATTGAGCTTGAATAATCGGGTCATAAGCCGGTGCGTTATGTTTGGGTCCTGTGGTGCCAAATCCGGAAATGGCGGTATAGATCAGGCGGGGATTGAGAGCCCTAAGTGCGTCGCTGCCCAAGCCTAATTTATCCATGATGCCGGGCCGGAAATTGTGAATGACGACGTCTACCTCAGGGATCATTGAACAAATTAAGTCCCTGCCCTCGGGGGTTTTAATGTCCACGCGAATGGCTTCTTTACCGCGGTTGCAGTTGGCAAACAAAGACGAAATCCCCCCTTTGGTCGCGCCAATGTAGCGCATCGGATCGCCGGCACCTAGTGGTTCTACTTTGATAATTCTGGCGCCTTGTTCACCCATTTGCATGGCAGCAAAAGACGCTGTGATCATGGTTGAAAATTCGAGTACGGTTAATCCTTCAAGTGGTTTCATCAGCGCTCCTTCTGGTGCCTCATGCAAAATCCGACTTCACAACCCCTTGAGCATGTCATGCGATACACTCAGGTTTGTCGACGGGTAGTGTGAGTACCGAGTAATTTTTAACTTATGCGAAAAGGTAGACGACCATGGTAGCAGGCGCTGCTGGCAGGGCAAAGGTAAGTTGACTCGTTTCGTGGGCTTGCTGTGGCTGATGGGGTTGTGTGCGGGTTGTGCCGGGAACCCAACGTTGCCCAATGCACTTGTTTTAGATCAGCAACTGATCGATGGGAGCGCTGTGTTCGGCTATGTTGTGCCCGCGGCCCAACCGGTTGACATGTTGGCTATGACGCCGGCAATGCGGGCGTTTGTAGACGAGGATGTGGGGCAGTCACAATACAGCTATAGAAGGTTCGAACGGCTGTTAAAGAAAATGGAAGCGGAGGGCTTTTTTCGCAACCCCTATTTGCAGACGGGCACATACTCTGCTGCAGAGACGTTTGCAGTGCGTAAGGGAAATTGTGTGGCTTATACCAATTTATTCATTGCGTTGGCGCGTCACGCTCGCCTTAAAGCGTCCTATCAACTGGTTTTTAGTCCCCCCTCCTGGGATGTGCAGTCTGGGTACCTGCTGCGCAATAACCACATAAACGTCAATGTGCGCTCACTGTATCAACCGCGGGAGACAAGCAAGGATATCACGGTGGATTTTAACGCGGTTCAAGCGGACGATGCAGCGCCGCGCAGAAACATCAGTGACGCTTATGCCGCATCGATGTTTTATGCCAATCTAAGTGTGCAGCATCTGCAGGCGGATAAACTGGAGAAGTCTTTTAGTTTTCTCAAATTGGCGATTCAAACGGAACCAGCCAACGTGGATCTATGGAATAATTTGGGCGCGTTTTATTCCATCGCAAAACAAAATGAACTCGCGCAGGATGCTTATCGGGTGGCGCTGAGACTAGACGGCAAAAACAAGACCGCATTTTCCGGTTTGGCCACCGTGCTCAGAAGCCAGGGGCGGCTGGCCGAAGCTGTCGTTTATGAGCGCTTGGTCGCAAAATATCGCGATAGAAACCCTTACTGGCATTACGCCGCTGCGGAACAGTTTTTCAAAAATGAGTCTTTTCAAGCGGCTTTGGAGTCCATCGGTAAAGCCATCGCATTAAAACGCGATGCCCCACGTTTTTATGTGCTGCGCGACGCCATAGATCGGGCTGTTGCGCAGGTCGAACAGTCGGATAAAACGCGCAAGCAGGGCCATGGCTGAGTCGAGCATGTCTGATCGCTCTATGGTAGCGTTTGTCAGCCACTTCGCCGACAGGTAAACATGCATGAATGATCAACAGATGGTCCTAGACGCCATTGACCGGTTTTTAGATAAGGACGTCAGACCCGTAGCCAAGGCATTGGAACAGGCAGACGAATACCCGCACGACATCGTCAGCAAGATGCGTGATTTGGGTTTGTTTGGCGCGACGATTGGCGAGCAGTATGGTGGTTTGGGTCTGTCCGCCACGGTATATGCAAAAATCGTGGAGCGGGTCTCCAGTGTTTGGATGTCGGTTTCTGGGATCTTCAATTCACACCTAATCATGTGTGCAGCGATCGAACGGTTTGCTTCGGAATCGATGAAAGAACACTATTTGCCGCGCATGGCGACCGGTGAACTCCGNGGCGGGATCGCATTGACAGAGCCCGACTGTGGCACCGATTTGCAAGCGATTCGAACGCGCGCGGTCCATCACAACGACGGTTATCTGATCAATGGAACCAAACAATGGATTACCAATTCCGTTGAAGGCAATGTGTTAGCGGTATTGGTCAAAACTGACCTCAATACACTACCTCGACATAAGGGGATGAGTCTGCTGGTGGTCGAAAAATCTGCCGGTTATCGCGCACATAAGCTTAAAAAACTCGGCTATCGTGGTGTGGATACCGGAGAGGTGTTATTTGATGATGTATGGGTGCCATCGACGGCGTTGATCGGTGATCAGCACGGGCGGGGGTTGCAGCAAATACTATCTGGGCTCGCGTTAGGCCGCATCAATGTCGCGGCCAGAGGCGTTGGTGTGGCTCAGGCAGCCCTGAGCGCTAGCCTCAACTACGCTCAGTTACGAGAGACGTTTGGTCAGCCCATTGCACAACATCAAGCGATTCAGTTGAAGCTGGCAGATATGGCTACTCAGGTTGAAGCGGCGCGTTTGTTGACCGAGCGGGCTGCACAAGTCTACGATCGCGGCGAGCGCTGCGATCTAGAAGCGGGGATGGCTAAACTGTTTGCGACTGAAGCTGCCATGGAAAATGCCAGTGAAGCGCTGCGTATTCACGGTGCCTATGGTTACTCACCGGATAACGAGGTAGAACGGTATTATCGAGATGCACCATTGTTGGTGGTTGGTGAAGGCACCAATGAATTGCAGCGGTTAATCATTGCGCAGCAAATGTTGGAGCGTCATCCAGCCTAGACAGCCGCCGGAGATTATTTTTGACCAAATCAAGCGGTCCGATGGCCGCGGTTGGATGTATGGCTAATGCGAGTCCTGAATTTCGATTTCATAAGCGGTGAATTTTCGAAGATTGATCACGCCGGTATCGAAAATGAGATATTGGCCTTTGATGCCCATGAGGGTGCCTTCAACCACAGGGTCTTTATCAAAATTAAAAGAACTTATTTTTTTCGGATACTCCAATACGGGATAGTCGATCTTCACGACTTCGGCGTCCAACGGCGTCATGACAACCCCTTGGGCGGCTAGATTCTTAAGGCTGATCTCCAGCGCTTCGAGTAATTCGTCCCGTCGCTGTTTCATGTCAATAACGTCAACCTCACCTTTGAGCATAGTGCGCCAGTTAGTTTTATCTTTAACCATCGTTCCCAGCGTGGTTTCTAACCGGCCAGAGTCTAATCGTGTTTGCACTTTGTAAATGGGTAGCGCCTGAATCGCTCCCTGGTCGATCCAGCGGGTAGGTACCTGAGTGTGGCGGGTGATTCCCACTTTTAGGCCTGAAGAATTAGCCAGGTAAACGAAGTGCGTGATCATGCAGTTTGCCTGCCCCCATTCGGGTTCACGACACGTGCCTGCGGCGTAATGACAAGTCTCGGGTTTCATGATGCACAAGTCGCACGCGGCTAATTTTTTAAAACAGGGGTAACAATATCCTTGCGAAAAACTCTTTTTGGTTGGCCTGCTGCAATTCAGGCACTGTAGTTGTCCAGTAAAATTTAGTTTTAGGGTTTTGCCTAGTCTGCTGTTCAAGTCGAATAAATCATCACCGACAGGGAGTTGATAATGGACCGGGCTGGCAAGCTCGGTTTTCATTTTACGAATAAACCCTTTCATGAAAATCTCTCTGTGCTAAAAATGAATCACCGCCTAGAAATTATTTTGTCTCAGGCTGACGGTGAGGTTAGAGCCTGTGGTGTAACTCCACAAGGGGTGTATTTTCTGTGAGGTTTACTCAAGCGTGTGAAAGCGAGGTATGTCTGGCTGATTTCCAGTCAGAGCGCGTCTGTGTGGAAGGTGGAATTTGCATTATGCTACGCACCGATCACCATGGCCTATCGTTTGAGTTGGCGGCGGCATGGTCGAAGCGGCTTAAATCATGGCAAGAGTAACCCCAGCGAAAATGAATAATTTCTTTGAGACTTTTGATGACAATCCGTTTCATCAATATTTAGGCTTGACGCTCGTGAGGGCGGAGGTTGATTTTGTGCAGCTTAGACTGCAAAAAACCTCAACCACACCCTGGGGTATTGGTGGCAGCGTAAATGGCGGTGTTTTGGCGACGATGATTGACATGGCGGGAGTCGCCGCGGTATTCACTCAGGAACCGAGGGGCAGCGAGCCTGCTGGAACGGCCGATTTGAGTGTGACCTACCTTCGCCAGGCGCAGGGGCGCTGGTTGGATGCGGAGGCGCGAGTTGTCAAACGCGGGCGCCAACTGTGTACCATCGACGTGCGAATTTTAAACGATGAGCAGACGCTATGTGTCATTGGCCGGGTTTTGTATGCACTCAAAGCGAAGGACTGAGGCTGACTGTGGCTGAATTTTTTAATCAGCAACTTTCAGGTGTTGGCTGATGGCGGCAAAAAATTGTTTGGTTGTGGCGTCGCCGCCTTGGTCGAAAGGTAGGCACTCACCCTGCGCATAAACCTGTGAAACCGCGGATTCTAACCGAGCAGCTGCATCATGGAGCTGCAGATAGCTGAGCATCATTGCCGCCGAAAGCAGCGTTGCGGTTGGATTGATCTTGTTTTGGCCTTGAATATCTGGCGCGGTTCCGTGAGCGGATTCAAAATAGGCGTATTGAGCGCCATAACATCCTGAAGGCGCTAAACCTAAACCGCCGATTAAACCTGCGGCCCCATCTGACATGATGTCTCCATAGAGGTTAGGCATCACCACCACGTCCAGTTGGTCAGGATTGCTGATCATGCGGCAGAGAAAATCATCCACAATGAACGTTTCGAATGTGATTTCGGGGTACTCTTTTGCGATCTCATAGCCGATGTCACGAAAGTAACCGTCTGCGGTAGATAACATGTTGTATTTGCAGGTGAGGGTGACCTTGTTTTTTGTTGCACGCTTGCGTGCCAACTCGAACGCAAACCGAATGATGCGTTGCGCCCCTGTTTGTGTGATGATTTTTAGGGCATAGCGGCCCTCGCCGAGGGCCCCCAAGGATGACCTTGCGTGTTTCGAATACAAATTCAGCGGAGTCAGGTCATCAAGGTGTCCTTCCAAACCGAGATACAGATCCTCAAGATTTTCGCGGACAATGACAAAGTCTATGTGCTCCGGGTTAGCCATAGGCGAGCGGAAACCATGGCGAAACCGGCAAGGTCGGACGTTCGCATAGGTTTGTTTGCCCCACCTTAGATAAAAAAGCGCTTCTGTGCTTTGGCCGCTGGTGGAGCCGAAAAACGTGGCGTCAGCTGCGTCTACTTGCGATTTTGATACGTCAGGAAAGCGTGAACCATGACTGGCGAGCGCTTGATCGCCGCATATTGGATAAACGAAGTCGATGGGCAACTGCATTTTTTCGAGTAGGGCTACGGTGGGCATCATGACTTCAGGTGAGGCATCGTCACCGGGAAATACCGCAACAGTTTGTCTAATCACGGGCCGCTCCAGAATAGTTTTTCTTAGATTGCGCGGTGATCACACCACGTTGCAAGGCAGATTGGAATATAGCAGGTTTACATCGTCTGCAGTGAGCAGGAAGATAACGGCAACACGAGCAGGAGGGTGGTGAGTGATGAACGTCATAAATAAGCTGGGCCCGATCGGTGCAGAAGTCCAATCGATTGATTTGGCGCAGCCGTTATCGCAGGTCACGGTTAGCCAAATTCGACAGGCTTGGTTGGCACATGGATTTTTAGTCTTTCGTGATCAGAGATTAAGTCCAAAGGCGCAAGCAGCGTTTGCCCGGCGTTGGGGAGAAATAGATACGTATCCGTTTATGCAACCCGTAGCCGAAGACCCGCATGTCATACCGATTATTAAGGAGGCGGATGCGACGCTGAATTTTGGTGGTGATTGGCATACGGACACCTCTTACAAGGCGACGCCACCGCAGGCGACGATGTTGTATGCTGTTGAGGTACCGCCGATGGGTGGGGACACACTGTTTGCTGATGCCACGCGTGCCTTTGAGGATTTAAGCCCGGCATTTCAAGCTATGCTGGAGGGACTCACTGGGGTCTATACGCCAAAAATGGTGCATGGACAGGGTGGGGGTTATCGAGATGTCTCGGCTAAAGCACAGTTGGGCGATGCGTACGGGGGCAATAGCGAATTTGCTGAATCTGAGGTCTTGCACCCGATTATTCGAACCCATCCGGAAACAGGTCGTAAAAGCATTTATTGTAGTCGCCCGCATACCCATCGGATAGATGGCTGGACGCGCGCGGAAAGTAAAGGCTTGATTGCTTTTTTGACGGAACACTTAACGCAGGAGCAGTATGTCACGCGTTTGGATTGGCGTCAGGGGACGTTGGCGATTTGGGATAATCGGTGTTTGTTTCATAATGCGCTCAACGACTATCAGGGGCATCGGCGGCATATGCATCGGGTCATTATTCGCGGCGACCGCCCGGTTTAAATCATGTGTTAACGACAAAAGGTGGTATTGCGATAGCCGCCGAATTTCTGGCTGAGGAGAGAATTTTGGAAACTAATAATAATGCGCCGTTTTGGATCGTAACGGGCGCAGCTTCTGGTATTGGGGCATCGGTTGTGCGCGCAGTGAGGCGCTCAGGGGCAGAGGTCCTGGCTTTGGATGTGAATGATGAATTGGGCGTTGTGTTGGCTGAACAAACCGGTGCGCATTACCGGCATTGTGATATTTCTCAGCCTGAGCATTGGCAAAAGTTGATTGAATTCCTCAACGCTTCGCGATCTGCTTTAGGTGCGCCCACGCATGTGCACCTTAACGCGGGTATTCAGATAGCACCGCCTGACGCGGCATTGTCTGAATATCAGTTGGAAATGGCGAGCGTTGAGCGCTACCGACGCATGATGGGGGTGAATGTTGATGGTGTGGTTTTTGGATTGCAGTCATTGTTGCCTTTGATGGGTGAAGGTTCGGCAATTGTTGTGACTGCTTCGTTGGCCGGTGTAACGCCTTATGCGATTGACCCGCTTTACGCAATGAGTAAGCATGCCGTCGTTGGCCTGGTGCGTAGCCTGGCACCGACTCTAACCAAACGCGGCATTCATATACACGCGCTATGTCCGGGCGGGGTAGACACAGCACTGGTGCCCGTCGAGCAGCGTCATATCGGCGTGCGTTTTATGACTCCAGAGGACTTGGCAAATGATGTCATTGGTCTGATGGGTGAGCCTGTCAGCGGTAAAAGCTGGGTTCGGGTGAGTGCAGAAAAGCCTCGCTTTGTGATTCGGGCGCCTGGGGATAGAACAAAATAAGAGGTGAGAGATGTCGGTTTTGAAAATAGCGGCAGTTTTTTCCAGCCGTGCAGCGGCGGTTGAACAGGGTAAGGGTACCGATAGCTTGATGTTGCGGGCGACCTCTCAAGAGACACAACATTTACCATTTGCCGCGATCTTGCTTGGATCATCAGCCAAGCTGATGGCGCTAAATACGGTGGCCGATGTGGGTCTTTACCTGGTCAGTGAGCGTACGATCCTCAATGCACCTCTGAGTGCGCTCGATAGTGATCAACGCCCCGGCAGCGTGGGTGTTTTCCCCATGGTTGCGCATCCGGATCTAGGATCGCAGGCATCCGATGAGCATTGGCGCCTGCAACATGCGCCGCTGGCGCTTGAAGTGCATACGATGATGACCCACTACTATCAGTTGAGCATTGTTCACCGTTTTGCGGGTCCGCAATGGAACGGTTTTGCTCTGTGCTGTTTCAAAACTGAGTCCGATTTGCGATTGCACTTTTTTAACTCTAAGGACGGTGAGCGACGCATCGCTGAAGACGTTCGAAAATTTGCGGACACTCGCAGATCGCCACGCCGTGTCGTGGCTACACTCAATGGGACGAATGCGTGATGAATGTTGGCATAATGATTTCAGTTGAGCATGCAGTACGTGACCTGTTGCGTAGATGGCGCTATTGTGCCGCTCACTTAGATGCTCGACCACTTCTGAAAAGGCGATATTAATATGATTGATTTATCTGGCAAGGTTGCGGTTGTGACCGGTGCGAGCAAAGGAATTGGTAAAGGGATTGTTGAAGGCCTGTGCGAATATGGCGCTACCGTCTATTTTACGGGCAGAACCAGTAGTGATGAGCGTCCTGCCCCGCCCATGACGATCGAAGCGACGGCAGCTTCAGCTGGCGCATTAGGTGGGCAAGCCATACCGGTTTGCCTGGACCATAACGACGATGTAGCGGTAGAAGCCTTGTTTAAGCGGATCGAGGAAGAGCAAGGCAGGCTGGATATTTTAGTTAATAATGTTTATCAAATACCGAACCCGCCGGCGATGGGGAAAGGATTTTGGGAGCATCCGATTTCGGTATGGGATGCGCAATGCGGGGTAGGTCTGCGAGGATATTACACGGCGAGCGTACTGGGTGCGCCAATGATGGTGCGTCAAGGACATGGACTGATTGTTAATATCTCCTCTCGCGGGGGGCGCGAATATGTGCACAGCGCCAGCTATGGGGTTGGTAAGGCGGGCGTTGACCGCATGGTGCAGGATTTTGCTATAGAGCTTGAACCCTTTGGCGTTTGCGCGCTGTCGTTGTCTCCTTCAAAAGTGAAAACGGAATTTATCCTAGACATGGTAGCGGCGGGCAAAATGACGCTTGATCCGGCTGTCGCGCAGTCGGTCCGCCTGAGTGGGCGAGCTATTGCGGCACTGGCAAGCGATGGTTCGCTGGCAGAAAAAAACGGTCAAATTCTGACGGTGTCGGAAGTGCAAAGGGAATACGGGTTGATTGACCCCGGCTGACGGCGCGTTCGCGGCCGGTATCAAGGTGAGGTAAAAAAATCCAACACGGTCTCATCAATTAGCTTTCGAAGTTCCGGTCTAGGCATTGATCCGGACATCCCAAAGCGTTTCGCCAGATCGGAAAATTGCGGGGCGTCCGAATAATCAAAATGTTTGGTGCCTTCAACCAGTTGCTTTTGTCCCCGGGGGGATGCAGTCAAATATCGGTCTAGCTTTTTGTAGTTAAGCGGGTCGTCCCAAGCTGCTTGTCCTAGGTAGTAAAAAGGTTTCTCTGTGCCTGCTCGAACCACCTCTGTGGGCACGGGTAGCATCCACCCGTCAAGAGCTAACGATTTGCTGATCCGCTGATCTTCGTGCGCTGCCAGTAATGCGGTTGCGCCGCCAAAGGAGTGCCCAAAAGCGCCGACGGAAGTGGTATCGATTTGCGCCCATCGCGGTTGTTGCAAAGCTCCACGCCGTTCAATTTCATCGATCACAAACTTCAGATCTGCAACTCGAGTCTTCAGCTGAGGTAAGCGAAAAGCCCAGAACGCCTCCCCAGTTCGATTTTCTGTGTCCGAAGATCGGTAGTCAGCTTCAGAGCCGTCCGCAAAGATGGTAAGAAAAGCGTCGTAGGCATGGTCGACGCTAACCACGATAAAACCGTGGCTTGCCAATGTTTCTGCCTGAATAGAGTTCTGATTTTTCATACCGCTCAGGCCGTGGGAAAATAATACTAGGGGTAGTTTGTCTTGCGTATTTTTTAGCGGCGCGGCAAGCACGGCGTTGGTTTTGACCTGAGCCATGTGAGCGACCAAAAATTTAGGCAGCCCGCTCTGGTAGGCAATTGTATCCAAACGCCGCTCGGGATTGTCTAGGTATGGTGCCGTTTCCGCCTGCGAATTTGCTGTGGTTGGGTACCATATTTGGCCCGACAGGCGTCTGTAATCCTCGGGGTCCTCTGTGAACAGTTCCGGTCGTTGATAATCGACCCACTCAAAAAAATCTGTGCCCACACCGTGGGGACCTGAGGGTGGGGGCAGATTGTCTAAAGGAAATACTTTTGATACGACAGCCGAGCAACCAGATGCCATCAAGCTAAAACACATCACTGCAAAAGAAGGTTTGATCATTCTGTTTTCCGGTTGGTACAGCAGACAAGCTGGTGTGGATTGAGTTAACAGTCAGTGTGCTGATTCTTAGTGGGCTATCGATGTCTGCGTTGGATTGGACCAGAACGCACTGATTAGATCTTGGTCGAGTGCCCAATAGACGGCGTTGCCGTCAAGAATCGAGCGCTGCTCACCCCAAATGGCAAGTCCGTCATTTTCACCGGCCATCATATATCCCGTGCTTGACAAAGCCACAGCATTGGGAATGTTTGGCGCGCTGATGTCAAAGAGATACAGCCGGGCTTCTGATTGAGCAGAGTCTTCAAGCGTGCCAATGACGGGTATAGCCATCCGGTGTGTTTGATCATTGATTCTCAAATAAGTGAAGGCTCGTCTGTTCCACTGCGCTTGGGAGGCGCTGAAGGATAGTGATTCATCGAGAAGTTTTGAGCTCAATGAGCGCGGAGCGTAGATATCAGATACGTCGAATAGTTCCAACTTAACATGATTGTCGAGTTGACCAAGCCCGAACAATACGTTGTCACTGACAGTATGGAGAAAATCAGAAACGCCGGGCACCTCTAGTTGTCCTGCAATCCTTGGGTTGCTGCTGTCTGCGAGATCGATGACGTACAGCGGATCTGTTTGTTCGAATGTCACCAGGTAAGCACGCTCGTTGAGAAATCGGACCCCGTAAAGATCTTCATTGGGTTTGCCCAGCTCTTCAGGGTATTCGGGGTTTGGTAATTGACCAATGACCTCAAGTGCCGGTCGCTCGCTCGCGGGCTGTAATATATAAAGACTGTGATCCACGCGATCGCTCTCTTGATTCGTCCACTGGGACAAAACCACCCTGAGATTGCCTTCGAATTCGTTGATGCGGAAGTCTAGGTTGTCATTTAAAAATAGACTACCGGATAGTCTTGCTGAGCCGTCGTATTTGATCTGTTGGCCCAAGTCGAATTGATGTATCAAAGTATCTTGGAGGTCTTGGGTCCAAACGTTGGTGGTGAGATACATGCGGTTGGGCGTCAGGTAAATGCCGTCGACTCGCTCGATAACGCAAGCTGCCGAGATGATTTCAGCGGTTTGCGGATTAACGTGTAGGATCGTTGTGATAATGGGCGATGAGCTGCCTTGCGGTGTATCCGGATCGTTGGGGTTGAGCTGATAACATTGCTCATAGTCAAACACTTCCAAGGCAACACCGTCTCGCTCGATCAACGGTAGAAACTCAGCGGGGTCTGTTTGTGCCAACACTTCTGCTGTTGTGTCTAGCGCGCCCTGATCCTCGGGCGTGTAAATGACACCCTCTATATCGGGGGTATGTCTGGATATCAAAAATAGACCAGCCGCTGTTCGGCGGCTGTTGACCAAAGCACCCTCAATACGCAATTGATGCTGTTGGGTATAATCCGGGGCGAGCGTATATATTTGAAGGCCGAGTGAATCGCCTCGCCATTGTTCTGCCTGATCGTAGAGATCACCTGACCACCCCCACCAGGCGGTGCTAGTGAGTGCGATCAGTTCTTGGTCTAAAAGATAAAGCCCTTCGATATTCCGGTCATCGTCAAGCGCAATCTGGTGTACCGTTTCAGCCATGCCGCTTGCGGGGTCTGTTTTGAGCACTCGAATGACATTCTTGGACCCGCCGACCCCTTCGTCCGCGGGGGTGTCTGGGTTAGATCCAAGACCCGCATCGTCCGCCGCGAGGCGGTCGTCAACAATAAAACAACAATTTAAATTGCCGCTCGGTGCGATGAAAATATGCGTGCCGTTGTATTTGACGATATCGTATTCATCCACGTTACGTTCAAGGGTATAGGTGGTCGAAAATTCGGCAAAGAGGCCATCCTCAGCAACAGGTGCGTCGTTGAATACGGGCTCTGCTTGGCGGGATTGAAATTGATCGTTCGCATAGGTTTGAATACTGGCGCTCATATAAGTTTTGAACTGTTCTGAGTCAGTCATGCGTATCAATAGGCCCTCGGCGACCGGTTCAGGGGGAAGCCCGCTCGTTGGGGGCGGCGGCGCTACAGGCGTTGATGAACCGCCGCCGCAGCCTGCCAAAAAACCGATTGTGACCGCAAACATCAGCGTGGTTCGCGGGATAAAACAGCCGAGCGATGGGGTTTTGTTGCTGCGATTAATGTGCATTGGGAGGGGCTCTGCGTTTTCTGACGACATAAGTATAACTTGAAAATCTAGGGCCAGCCGCGTGGTCGGGCCAGTGCGCTAGAAGATCTACCGGTTCTTGTGCGAGCAGCTCAACGATCTCTTGCTGCCGGAAAGTATGCATTTCCATATCTGTATGGGCTTTGCCCGTTATGATGCGCCAAGTCGATTTGATGGGTTCTGGTGTGATGACCGCGAGCAGATCTCTTGCAGTGTTAATATGTCGATGCGAGAGTGCTTGGAACTGAAGGATTCCTCCGGGTTTTAAGGCCCGGCAAAAGGCACGAATAAAAACGGCTTGCCGCTGCTTTGGCATATGCTGAAGCACGATGATGCTGTAGATGAAATCCAGAGCATCTTCGCTGACGGTGTCGAGCTTCCCAGGGCTATTTTGTGCAAATGTGATGTTCTTGAAGTCTCCATTGACGCGCTTTGCCTCGGTCAGCATGGAGGCAGACATGTCGGATCCAACCACATGTTTAAAGCGTTTCGATAGGGCTCGGGTTAAGCGTCCCACGCCGCAACCAAAATCGAGTGCGGCGCCATAATCGGGTGTCGCACTCAATGTCTCGAGTCGCGCAAATACAGATTCAATCTGTTGCTCACCGGTATTGAAAAAAGCCTCTTGATCCCATCGGTTTGAGGTGTAGTTGTCGTCGGTTAAAACCGCCCAGTAGGCGTCTTTTTTGGCCAAGTACTCCCATTGATTTTGAAAACGGTCAGTCATAGGGGCGCAGTCTGTGAATGGCGTGCGAACAGGTAGCCGCAGGTGTTGCGGGTTGGGCTTGATTGAGGCGGGTGCAGGCAGTGACGTTTGGGGCTGGCCGCATTGTGCGCATTAATTGACATGGGATAGCTCAAATGACCATTCGTAGCGGCGTTCATTGAGTAGATATTCGTCGGCGACGCTTTTGGACCAAGAGTCATCTCCGCCCACCCCCATATGAAAGCCGTCAATATGTACAAACAGCTCAGCCTGCGGAATTAGTTTGTGGTTGTGTTGTGCTGCCATCAATTGGTTGAGGCCATATTTGCTGACGCTGAAGGCAAAGTGTCCGCCCAGGCGCACTGCCCCGATGGTTGCTTCTGTCACGTCGCAACGCAAACCGTTTTCGCTTGGAAAAATATAAGGGGTATGCATCTCAGTAACGCTCCGCTCCCAGTTGCCGAGATCTGCGCTGGCTTTTCGATCGGGGTAATTTTCATGGGGTCCGCGGCCGAACCAGCGCACGCTCGAAGTTGAATCGGTCAGTCTTAGCAGCGCCCCGATCCTCGGCAGAGGAGGCATTTCGGGGGCGATTTCAACCGTGACCCTGATGTCCAAAGCGCCCCCGACGTGCACTCGCAAACGCCACAAGGTTGATATCATGAGCGAGTGGCTTTGATAGTAGCCATGTCGAACCACCAATTCTTGCGCATCTTGGGTCACATCAATGGACTCGCAGCGATGCTCCAATTCAAAAAGTCCCGCCGCTTTCCAATCCGCCAACCAAGAGTTTTGCAGCGGATGATCAACCTCGCTGCTGCCGATGTCATTGTCCAGCGGTGCTCTGACAAAACAGTCGCCTAAGGGTCCGCTAAGCAGCGCCTTGCCTTCATGCAGCCATTGGGACAATTGCCCTTGCTTGCGGTCTACTTGCCATTGGTTGTGGCCATCAGTCCATTGATAACAATGTTTCTTTTGGGTAATGGGTAGGTAAGCCTTGGGTGCTGGCTTGCTGTTGCGTTGTGCGGGCAGTTCAAACTGGTGGCGTGCGATTTCGTGGCCGGCATCAGCATAGGCACTTTGGTGAGTTTGACTGATCCATACGTTCAGCAACAAAGGCCCTCGATTGGCGCTCTCCTGAAGGTGGCTGTCGATGTCGATGATCCAAGTGTTCTGCGCGCCGGGCTCGAGATGCAAAGGCTCGGAAAACCTGTCAAGTTCCGCATCTGGCGAACACAGTGTCCAATATAAAGTTTCATTATCTGTAGGTCGGTAGCCATGTTCGCTGGTAATTTGGAGTTCATAGCCTCGGTGGTCAGCCAAAGCAAAGATAAAGGGTTGTTGGAGGCGTTTGGCTTCATAAAGGGTTGGGTGAGGTACGCGGTCTGGAAAAACCAGTCCATTGATACAGAACTGCCGGTCATTAATGGGATCACCAAAATCCCCACCATAGGCCCAAAATGACGCATCGCCGTCTGTGTGGTGCAGCCCTTGATCTACCCAGTCCCAGATAAAACCGCCCTGCAACCGGGGGTGGGCCCGAAAAGCATCCCAGTAGGCTTTGAAATTACCAAGACTATTGCCCATAGCATGAGCGTATTCACATAGAATGATCGGCCGATTTTCGCCAGCTTGGTTGACCCAACGAGTGAGCGCCCATTTGGGTTGCGGGTAGGGGCTGTCCAGATCCTGGTGAACGCGAGCGTACATTGGGCAGACGATGTCGGTCACGTCGGTGTTGGCGCCACCGCCTTCGTATTGAATGGGTCGGGAAGGGTCGTTTTTTCGGGTCCAGTGGTACATTGCCCTGTGGTTGGCGCCGTAGCCCGATTCGTTGCCCAGTGACCATATGATGACGCTTGCGTGGTTGAAATCTCGGCTGACCATTCGCGTCATGCGTTCCAAGAAAGCGCCTGCCCATGACGGGTCGTCAGCTAAACGGCTCATGGGTATAACCCCGTGAGTTTCGATGTTGGCCTCATCAACGACATACATACCCAGCTGATCGCATAAATCGTAGAAGCCCACTTGGTGTGGGTAATGAGCGCACCTGATGGCGTTGAAATTGTGTTGCTTCATTAAGCGAATATCGTGTTCGACGGCCGCAAGATTTTCGCTGTGCCCGAGTAAAGGGTCATGCTCATGTTTGTTGACCCCCCGAATAGTCAGCGGCTTGCCATTGATGCACAGTAGCCCATTAATGATTTCCACGGATCGAAAGCCGATAAAATAGGCCTCTGTTTCCAGCGGTTGGCTCTCGGCATCCAGTAATGTCGCGCAAAGCCGATACAGGCGTGGTGTTTCGGCGCTCCATGGATCTATGTTGGGAACCTCAATAGTCAGATCCAGGTGGTCCCGGTAACGGCCGCGCTCATCGATTATAGGTGTGCCCAGTGGATGCGTTTGTGTAGTGATTTGCTCGCTGTCTGAGCAACGGTAGAGGCTTAAGCGCAGATGTCCATTGCGTGCCCCTTCCGTTTTTGCCTTGATTGTGAGTCTGCCGTGTGTGTAGGTTTTGTCTAATTCTGCGGTTGTGCGCAGATCAGTAATTCGCCCAGTTGGTTTAAACAATAGGTGCACGTCGCGAAAGATACCGCTGAGATTCCACATGTCCTGATCCTCGAGGTAGCTGCCGTCGCAAAAACGCAGCACACATACAGACAGTTGGTTTAACCCTGGGTGCAGTTGGGTGGTCAGGTCGAACTCGGCGGGCAGGCGGCTGTCTTGGGAGTAGCCCACAAAGTGTCCATTGCACCAGAGGTAGAATGCCGAGTCGACACCCTGAAACACAATTCTGGTTTGCCCCTGCGAGGTCCAGTTGGACGGCAGTTCGAAATCTGTCAGATAGCAACCTGTTGGGTTCTCTTGCGGGACATTCGGCGGCTGGTTAGGAAAGGGGTACTTAACGTTGGTGTAGATGGGTTTGTCGAATCCTTGTAGCTGCCAGTTGCCGGGTACGCTAATAAGCCTGCTATCGACCAGCTGGGTCGGCCAGGTTGCCGGTACCTGCTCTGGCGTGGCAAATAAACAAAATTGCCATTGACCGTTAAGCGTTTGAATGGATGGGCTCAATTGGTTTGCGATCGCAGATGATTCGTCTCGCCAGCTGTTGAGGGGTGTATGGGCGGCAAGTTTGTTGAGTCCTGTGACTTCTTGGGATTGCCAGAACTGTGTTTGGGCCATTAATTTCATGACGATGAGGTTTCCGAAACTTAAGTTAAGTGGTGGTCTCTACAATACATGCACCCGCGGCAGGTTTTTCGATCATGACGTCAGGGGGTGTGCCAGCGGGTGTTTGATAGCCTGCACGTATAAAATCTGCCACCCGTGAGCACTCACCATGGGGCAAAATTGCGACAACCGCGCCTCCAAACCCGCCGCCCGTCATGCGTGCACCGCCGATTTCTCCGAGGACTGATTGAACCACGTGCACCAGCTGATCTATGCCTGGTACCGTGATCTCAAAATCTTGTCGCATTGATTCATGTGAAGCGGCCATCAGCGTTCTGAGGGAGGCCATATCGCCTTTTTTGAGCGCCTGAGCTGCCTTGAGCGTACGTGTATTTTCTGTGATGACATGCCTGGCTCGGCGAAATATGGTGTGATCCATTTTAGGTTGGTAGCGGCTCAGCTGTTCCTCGGTAGCATCGCGTAGTTGTGCAACCCCGAGTTGCGCTGCGGCTTGCTCACACTGCATCCGTCGCTGATTGTAGGCGCCGTCAACAAGACCCCGACTGATCCCCGAATGTACGATCATAATTGCGAGGTCATCGGGCACGGCGATCGCCTCGGTGGCAAGATTGGCGCAATCAATGAGCACTGCATGGTCATCAATGCCGTGTGTTGAGACCAGCTGGTCCATGATGCCGCACTTGCAGCCAACAAAGTTTGATTCGGCATCCTGGGCAATATGAGCCAGTTCAGTTGCCTCCATGTTAGGCATTGCGGTCAAGTGCTTAAGCACGAGGGCGACCGCGACGCACAGGGCTGCGGACGACGATAACCCAGCGCCCTGAGGTACCGTGCCGGCGATCGTCAGGTTAGCGCCGCCGATGTTATGGCCATGATCCTGTAGCACCTTAAATACGCCGCGCACGTAGTTTACCCATTGTTTTTGTGGGTGTTGGACGATGGATTGAGCGAGATCAAATTGGTCAAAATCATTATTTTGATCAACGGCGACGACTCTGACCAGTCGATCTGGCCGGGGAGTGGCCGCGATTTGTGTTTCCAAGCCGATGGCACAGGGCAGCACAAAGCCGCCGTTGTAGTCTGTGTGTTCCCCGATTAGATTGACGCGCCCCGGTGCACGAACAATCACCTTTGGATCGTGCTCAAATGACAGGCGAAAATTTTTTGTTAGGTGATCTGTGAGCTGGGTATTCATTGGGTATCTCGGTAATGAACTGGCCCAACTGCGCGCAGACGTTGGGCGGCCTGTTCCGGTGTTAGGTCTCGTTGTGCCTCCGCCAGCATTTCAAAGCCGACCATGAATTTTTTAATGGTCGCTGACCTTAGCAGTGGTGGATAAAAGTGTGCGTGTAACTGCCAGTGTTCGACCTGATCTTGGCTGTAGGGAGCGCTGTGCCAGCCCATACTGTAGGGAAACGAACATTCAAACAGATTGTCGTAGCGAATGGTCAGAGCCTTTAAGATGGCGCATAGTTCATTTTTTTGGGGCGCCGTCAGTTGAGACATTTTTTGCACTGGAAAACGCGGTAGTAATAAGGTTTCAAAAGGCCAAGACGCCCAATATGGGACGATGGCCAGCCAATTAGGCGTGCATTCGACGACGCGCTCACCGAGCGCACTTTCCCGCTCGGCAAGATCTAACAAAAGGCTTGACCCGTGTATGTTGTGCCAGTGTTTCTGAGTGGTGTCTTCACGGGCGGGAATAGAGGGGAGGTAAGAGGTTGCCCATACTTGGCAGTGTGGATGTGGGCTAGAGCAACCCATGCTCGCGCCTTTGTTCTCGAATAATTGAACGTAAGTATAGCGTTTGCCCAGTGTCTCTATTTCGGATTGCCAGCATTGGATGGTGTTGTTGATCTCTGCTCGAGTCATTTGCGCCATAGTTTTGCCGTGGTCGGGTGAGTAACAAATAACCCGGCATGCGCCGTTAGCCGGTTCTGAGCAAAACAGTGGGTCGGTCTGATTGGCTTGCCCGGTCTGCTGATTTAACGCTGGGTGATCGTTGTCAAAAACGTATGTGGTGCTGTAATTCGGGTTGATACTGCCGTGAACACGGGCGTTGCCAGGACATAAATGGCAGTCAGGTTGATACGCTGCAGGTTGTTCGAAGACTGAGGTTTGAACGGCCCCTTGCCAGGGACGGTTTGAACGTTGTGCCGAGACCAACACCCACTCGTCCGTCAACAGGTTACGGCGCCGGTGAGGGTTTTGCGATTCAGGTGTGCGCGTGCTTGCGGCCAAAAGGATCTCCTTGCAAAACGTTCAGCCTAATTCGTAGCAGATTCATGATACATAAGGGCCCCTGACTGCTGGTTCTGTTCTGCATGGGCCGGCTGCTGATAGCCCATCGGTACAGCGCTATGCGGGGACATTGCGTTCTGGGTAGCCGGACCAACTCCAAGCATGAGTTTCGCGGCTGATGCCCATCATGCATGATCCCGTTGCGCGCGGATGAATAAACATGCTGTCTGGATCGTCATCGTTGCCGGTCCACGCCTGCGGCGCGAGTGCCTTCATGCGCTCGCGGATAGGGGTCAGGTCGCGCGCTTCGCCGTAGCACATATAAAGAGCGGGGCCAAAACGCTGATGAAAACGCCCCATGGTTTTTGTCTGATCGTACGGATTTATGGCCTCTATCCTATGCAGGCGGCTATTATCGAACAGAGTTAATTGGCCGTCGTAGCCGTAGGTGTTGGAATGAATGGCCACGAACTGGCTGATGTCCAAGCCAAATATGCGTGCAATGTTTGTAGTGGATGTTGCGCAGTCGCCAGTGAGTAGTGTGCACTCATAGAGGTTTGTAAGCAGCCCGACGGTAGCATGATATTCGACTTCAGATAACACAACACACAAGCCAGGTACGCCCAAAGCCGCCGCATCACAATAAAAGCGGCCTTCGCTTAGTGGAATCGGGGTAATTGACTGGCTTGAGAGATGATCGATGAGTGCGGGAAGATCGTTTGTCGCCAATCCTGCCGCCAATGGACCGGCCTGGTGATTCAAATGATCTGCAACTGGGCCTGTGCGCCAAGGTTGGTGAATTTCCAGTTCCGCATCACCCAGACGTAAGACAACTTTGCGGCTGCCCAGAGCGGGTTCGTCTGCTCTTCGATCAATGACGGCGTCGACCAAATTGCACCAGCGGCTGGCGGTGTATTCAGCGTCACTTGAGGCCATTAATATTCTATCCACGCGGTCCAGCATGTCACCCTCCTGTCGGTAAGCGCTTAAATCTGGGTTTGTGCCGCAAAGTGACTGTCAACGGCGCGCGCAAAGTGGTGGTGCAAAAACGCGGCGGCTTCACGCCCGATTTTGGTGTTGGCACCCACCACGTCAAAAGCGTGATAGCAGCCATCAAAAACTTGGCATGCGACCGGTATGCCTGCTGCTGTGAGCCTTTCCACATATTCAAGGGTCTCGTCTCTAAAAGGATCAAGGGCCCCCACGAAGGTCACTGTGGGAGGCAGTCCTGAAAAATTTATTGCCCGCGCTGGGGCTGCGTATATCGGCAAGTCCTTTTTTGACTGCCCGCTCAAGTAAAGATCCCAGGCGATCATGTTGTGCCTAGAGGACCAAACCGGCGCGTTATTGTCTTTTGCTGAGCCTGTGCTTGTACGGTCATCGATCATCGGATAGAGGGGCATTTGAAAAGCAATATTCACCTCTCCCCGGTCGCGGGCCATAAGAGACACTGCAGCCGTGAGACCGCCGCCGGCGCTTTGTCCCATGACTATCAGCTGATCCTGTCTAATACCAAGTGCCAAAGCGTTGTTTTTCATCCACATCAGCGCGCTGTAACAGTCATTAATCGCTGCAGGATAGGGCGCTTCGAGCGATTTCCGATAATCGGGTGCCACAATGACACATGCTCGAGTTTCTATTAGTGCTTGATAGTCTGCAGTTGACATTTCCGGAATGCCAAACGCGTATCCGCCGCCGTGAAGAAAGAGCAGGCCTGGAAGCGGTGTGTCACTTTGATTGTTTTTGGGTCGATAGATGCGGGTGCGTATGGCGGGGGCGTCATCGATTGAGGGAATAAACTGCTCTTCGCAGTCTAAGTTGGCGATATCTTTGCCTTTACCGAAACGCATCAGTGCAGCTGCGAACTTAAAGAAGCGTACCGAAGGTCTCATGATCAGCCTAAGCAGCGCGCCTGCAGGTCGCAGTTCTGGGTCGATGTCGGCCAATTTGACGTGCATTAGAGTAACGCCTTGTCACAAGAGTTTGGTGGGTGGGGCAGAAAACGGTTCTCTGTTTTCCCGATTAGTGGCAGTTTAACTGAATTGAGAACACTTGGGGTACTCTGCGAGGGAGTGCTGGGACAAAACGTTAAGGTGATAGTTTTGTTAGGCTAAGGGCTTTGCATGAGGGGGAGAGAAGCTATGCGTGGGGTGAAAATAGGCTTATCAAAGCTGCGGTTGCATGTTTGCAAATATGCTCTAGTTGCGGCGCTGGGCGTGATTATGAGCGCGGTGTACGCAGAATCGGAAATCGCGGCGGAGGATTTGCCGCCCTGGTTGCAGCCAGATTTACTGGTTCATATGGTGGCGATGGACTTGAACGAGGCTCAAAAAATTGAATTTCGCGAGGCGCTTACCGAATGCTTAAGAGGCCTACAGCAGGTGGTTCGCAGAGAAATCCAAAGAGGCGGTGTTGACATTCCAAAGCGCATCAAACGTGGCACTAATCGGCAATATAAGAACTTTGACCTGCGCATGCGGGCCAGTCTTTCTGATCCGCAGTTGGTTTCATGGGCCAGTTATCTTGCGGGATTGAAAGTTGCGATGACGCAAAGTGCTCGATGAAGGGGATTGCTGGGATGCGTCTAAGCGCCTGCAGAAATGCTGAAATTTAGTCGGCCGGCTTGACGATAGGCGGGCCTGGCCGTGTGCAAGGCACTATATGCCTGCAACCCCGGTGTGAGGCTCACCTCGTAAGCCATTGCCCACTTTAGCGTGGTGACCAGCATAATATCAGCCCCTGTGAATTGATCTCCGACAAGAAAGGGGGTGTTCGAAATCGCGGCGTCAGCGACAGTGATTTGTTTTTGAAAACCTGCGATAGCGGCGTCCACCGCGGCAGGTGCTTCGCCATATAGATGGCTGAGGTCGCGATGCTTGCGCAGCACGTAAAGGGTGTGTGCATCTAGCTCCATTTGCACAAAAGAATTCCATTGGTTATAGAGGGCGCGCAGTTGGCTGTAGGGTTGAGGTACAAGCCCTGTATCCTTGCCATAGGTGTCGCCAAGATAGGTGACGATTGCTGCACTTTCGGTCAGCACCAATGTGTTGTCTTCAAGCACGGGTATTTTTTCTTTTGGATTGAGTTGGCGAAAAGCTTGGGTTTGTGTCTCTCCGGTTCTAGATCCGATGAGCTTAGGGACATAGTCCAAGCCCAATTCATGTGCCATCCAATGTGCCCGCATCGATCGGCTGCTGGCGCCTCCCCAAATAGTAATCATAATGTGTATCCCCGACGAGCGGCCTGCGCTGAGGAAGCCATTGTGCCTATTTTTAAGCCGAAAAAGCATGTTTGTCATAGAAAAAGTAGGGCTTAGCCTAATGTTGCCCATAGACTCAGTTGACCTTTTACGATTTAAATGGGGGTGGTTTTAAGGGGTCAAGGGGCAGACAGCACTAAGTTGTTTCTAAGGAGGGATGATGTCCGAAGTTTCGCGGTCTTCGCAGAGTTATCGTCATTACGTGCTCGGGCTGCTTTTATTAGGCTATGTGATTAATTTTATCGACAGATCGATTCTGTCGATTTTGCTTGAGCCCATAAAATACGAGCTGGAACTGAGTGATTCAGAACTTGGGTTTTTAGGTGGCCTCGCGTTTGCCTTGTTTTATGCCACGCTGGGTATTCCGATCGCCGCTCTCGCGGACCGATGGAGCCGAGTCAAGGTCTTGGCGCTTGCGATGGTAATCTGGAGTCTGATGACGGCGATTTGCGGAATGGCGAGTAACTTTATCCAGTTGCTCTTGGCCCGAATTGGCGTGGGTGTGGGTGAGGCAGGTGCCAGTCCAGCGTCACACTCGCTGATCTCTGACTATTTCCCGATAGAAACACGCGCGACTGCCTTGTCGATATATGCGCTGGGTATTCCTATTGGGTCTATGATCGGTAATTTTGTCGGGGGATGGGGCGCTCAGGAATTGGGCTGGCGAGCAACTTTTTATCTGGTGGGGTTGCCTGGTGTACTGGTTGCGCTACTCATATGGATGACGTTGCGCGAGCCGCCGAGGGGGTTGTCTGATGCTAAAACAGCCAACGCCGTGCCCACGATTGAAAATGTTCCTGCTCCCAGTATGGCTGAGGTGTTCAAATACCTCTGGGCTAAGCGCTCGTTCAGGCATATTGGCTTTGCTGCAGGACTGCATGCGTTTGCCGGCTATGGGGCCGGCACCTGGAACGCGCCGTTTCTCATTCGCAGTCACGAAATGCCGTTGGCTGAAGTGGGCGGGTGGCTTGCGCTGATCTCTGGCATTGGAGCTATTGGTACTTTTGCGGGTGGCTTCCTTGGCGATCGACTTTCAGATAGGAGAGGTGATCGTAGATGGTATCTTTGGGTCTCGGGTATCGCCACGATCGTGATGGTGCCTTTTCAGGTGGTTGCCTACATGTATGATGGTTTGCCGACTGCGCTGGGTTGTTTATTTATTGTCTCTATATTTGGTGGCATGTATTTGGGGCCTTCGTTTGCGATGACACAAGCGTTAGTGACTTTGCGGATGCGCGCCGTCGCGTCAGCAATTTTGTTGTTCATGCTAAATATCATTGGCATGGGTCTGGGGCCCTATTTTGTAGGTATCGCGAGCGATATTCTGGAACCGTCATACGGCATCGACGCATTACGCTTCGCGCTGCTGTTAGCGGTGATTGCCAATACCTGGGCTGCAATCCATTATTTTCTCGGGGCTCGGCGTTTAACTTCGGATTTAGAGGAAACTGAGCGTTTGATCGCTCAAGGCGCGGCGCGCTCATGACTTTTTTTCCCGGCATTTCGGATTTCAGCAAGCGCCTGCTGTTTTCTGCGCTGATGATCTTAGTGACGTTGAGCGCTGCTGCCGCCGAGCCTGCTGCGCTTGAACGTCATATCGTAGAAGCAGATGGTCACCCAATGGTGGTGTGGGAGAAGCGCGCGCAAGCAGCTGGGCAGGCGATATTGCTCGTGCATGGTAGAACTTGGAGCGCGTTGCCGGATTTTGACCTGCAGGTCGAGGGAGAAGATCTATCGTTGATGGATGGATTGGTTGAGGCAGGATATGCGGTGTATGCAGTGGATCTTCGTGGGTATGGTGAAACACCGCGAGATGCGACCCAATGGTTAACACCCAATAGAGCAGCGGACGATGTGGGAATTATTTTGGCGTGGATCAGCTCCCGCGACGACTGGGAGGTGAAGCCGCATTTATTTGGTTGGTCGATGGGTTCAACGGTGTCGCAGTTGGCCGTTCAGCGTCATCCTAATATGGCATCCTCTTTGACGCTTTTTGGATATTGGCGGGACGATGATGTGGATCTTGCGGTCGATGCGCCTGATATTAAGCCAGCATTTAAAAGGAATACCGCCGAGGCGGCGGCGAGCGATTTTATTACTCCCGGTTCGATTAGCCAAAAAGCCATAGATGCCTATGTTGCGCACGCGTTGAGAGCGGATCCGATTCGAGTAGATGTTCGGCAAGTCGATCAGTACAACGCGCTTGAGGGCGCACAGATCACAGTACCTGTGCTGGTTATTTCTGGTGAGTATGATCCGATCGCACCGGCGGACTTGCAGTTGAAATTAATCAGTCGTTTTGCGACCGGACATAAACAGTGGGTGAGTGTGCCGGGTGGTGACCATGCGGCTTTCCTGGAGTCTTCCCGGGATTATTTTTTGCGCGAGTTGGTCGCGTTTCTGCGTGGCGTGAGCGCTCCTTAATATCGCCCTTGTGGGCTCAAAAAATAGTTCTGGTTTTGGCGCAGATCGCGGCTGCTGGCTTCTCGTTCGACCCCAGCGTGCCAGCTCAAAATTTTCATCTTGTGCAACGCTATAGATTATGTTTCTCTGTGCGATCGGGCAGAAAGTGCTCCGAAATAATCAATAGAATGTCAAGAAATCTTGGAGAGAGGAAACATGACAAAACAGCGAGGGAGTTGGCTCCCTAAGCGCGGCGTGCAGGCGAGCATAATAGCAGTGGCAATGACAGGCTTGTCAGCCTCGGTGATTGCGGCTGATGACGAGGCCATTGAGGAAATGGTTGTAACCGGATCCTATATTAGCGGTACGCCGGAAGATGCGGCCTTGCCGGTGGAAGTACTGACGCGCGCGGATATGCAGGCCGTGGGCGATCCGTCCATTAATGAAATGATTCGTAATTTGAACGTCAGCTCCGGTGCATTGGCGGAAACCAATCAGTTTGACACACGTGGTGGTCAAGGCAACGAAGGCGTATCAACGGTCAATCTGCGAGGGCTCGGAGCTGCTCGAACCCTCGTTTTGCTGAACAGCAAGCGTCATGTTGCCACCGAGAATCTGGGTGTGGATATCAGCGCGATTCCATCAATCGCTATTCGTCGTTTGGAGGTGCTAAAAGACGGTGCTGCAGCGACCTATGGCTCCGATGCTATCGGTGGTGTGGTGAACTTCATCACCCGAAGCGATTTTGAAGGTTTCGAAATCGGCGGCTCTTTTCAGGACATTGATGGTTCAGATGGAGATACTGAGATCAGCGCGATTTGGGGCGGATCCGCCGGTGATTTGAGCTGGGCTTTGTCAGCAGAATATGGCGAGCGTTCAGAATTACGCATTCGCGATCGCGATTGGGCGCTTCGCACATATGCTGAAAATCCGGCGCCGGGTGGTTGGTCATCGATCGGCAACCCTGGCACGCTCTTGCCGGCCATGGCGAATCCAGACGGTACGCCAGCAAGC